>ENA-UERG01000420-UERG01000420.1-human-gut-metagenome-genome-assembly--contig:-NODE-420-length-41636-cov-19.150196_pt1 | contig 41636 bp, 43 predicted proteins | sample MGYA00242954_ERZ507954 | MGnify/ENA primary metagenome ERZ507954 (study PRJEB26167, sample SAMN06115478) | human gut metagenome | host: Homo sapiens | place: China:Sichuan | collected 2015-01-21...
TAGACCGGCGCGCAGAGGAACATGGTGATCCCCACCGACAGCACCATGCTGACAAAGTCGTTGGCCATGCAGACCATATTGACGACGAGCTGGATCACGATCAGCACTGCGGAGAGCAATACCGTTGTAATAACATCCTTAACCGTCCACTTTTTCTTTTTGTCCATAAATCCATTCCTCCGTTTTCTGTTAATTTATACTACTGTTAAGAATCCGAGCATCCACGCAGATATAATTTGCAATGCAAATAAAACAATCGTAAGTACTGATGCTCTATTTTTTCTCTTTACAACATAGCTGAGTTCCGTGAAAATCCCGCAGATGGCCGCTGCAATTCCTATACCTGCCACTATGTTCAACTCCGTCGAGATAATTGTGTAAAGAGAAAACCAATGAAGCATTCCGACAATCCCCGCCGCACCAAGAATGAGCCCACATATGGGAAGTACGATCCTTTGCCATTGAAAAGAGCTGCGTTTGCAAACGATCTTTGAGCCCAATACAATCAAAATGGCAAGCCACAGGACCGTCAGCAGGATATAACTTCCCAATGACAGAAAGCTGCCGGCAAATCCGTTTAGAGATCCCGCGGGAACATAGTCATGAGCCAGTCGGAACGTCATGCTCGTCACCCTACCGTCCGATACAGAGAAAGCAAGGCTTCTTTCCTCCGGGATCGCCTCGGCACAGTAGAACTGATATTCTCCCACAGGCTCGTACAGTAAATCCTTATCGGAAAGGGGCGTTTTCAGCCGGAGATTTTCTTCTCCCTCTTTTGAGATTTGGATTATTTGCATTCGCGCCTGTATCTTGCCTGCATATGACCATGCGGATCGTGCCGGAAGATAGTCGCCAAATAGCATAGAGAAGTCACGTGACCCTACTTCCTGCTTCGGCGGTCGCGCATCCTGCTCGATGACTGCCTCCATGATGGCGGAGCAGTAATCCGTTTCCATCACATTGGTCAGGATTAGGATTGCACGTTCAGCTTCCGGTTCCACCCAAAACTGCGTCTTGAAGCCATAGGTCCCACCCTCATGCCCGAGTATTCCGGGATGATTCGCATACTGCCAGAAGCCATGAGAAAGTCCGGCGTTTGCCCCATAGGAACACCATGTCTCTTTAAACAACCGCTCCTTTGTTTCCGGGCTTTTGAAGAGTCGTGTCTCCTCTCCTGGCGCCTTTGCCAGCCACTCGGCAAACAGAAGCAGGTCTGCGGCTGTGCCATTCATGGCTCCTGCAGGATACATGCGGAGGTGCATCTCATCCTCCCGCCGAAATCCTTTTCCGGTATAAGAATAACCCTTCGCCTTGTGATCAAGGAGTCCGTCCACATCCATCCAAAAGGGACCGACAGAGGTATGCGTCATACCCAGAGGCAAAAGAATATGTTCTTTGATATAATCCTTATAGCTTTGGCCGCTGGCTTCCTCCACGATCAACGCTGCAAGTGCCGCGCCGTAATTGGAATAGGCGCTGACGGTTCCCGGCGGATAGACCTGCTTGGGCTGGTGCGCAGATAGTACTTCTTTGAAGGGGATTTCCTCACTCGCGCTGTAATAGCGCAAATCCAGCAATTCTTCCTCAAATCCTGCCGTATGGTTCATCAGGTGGAGTAAAGTAACCGGCTCAGCGAATCGCAGATTTTTCAAAAAGCCGTCCGGCAGATAGGTGCGGATATCCGTTTCCAGATCGATTTTCCTATCCTCAACAAGCTGCATCACGCTGACCCACACAAAGGTCTTTGATATGGAACCCCATTCAAAAACCGTGGTCTCCGGGTCGATAGCCGTATTGTTCTCTAAATCAGCAAAGCCATACCCCTTCGCAAATACCGTATTGTCATGCTCCGAAATTATGACACACGCGCCTGGAACCGTTTTGCCAATATATTTTTCGGAAACAGCGTTTGCGCTTGCCTCATATGCGTCCGGTGTACCGGATGCATATGCGGCAGGAGCGAGGAACGCAATCATAATCAGCGCCGCAAGAAAGCATTGGAGGGGCTTGTATCTCATCAGTCTTTTCATAGGGTCATTACTCTATTGTCAGTCTGAAATCACAGCAGTCTCCGCCCTGTCCGAGCGTCTTTGTCCGTCCCCATTTGAGCTTTGGGTGCATATGTCCGTAGGCCTCGTCATCCGCGCGGCAAAAGCCGGCTACAATCTCCGGGCAGCCGTATTTCACACAGGTGTCCTGATAGGGGCAGGCCAGCATGTCGAAGCACATTTCCTCTTGCTCCGTTCGTATCCAATTAGCCCGAAAACCGCAGTCCTCTCCAAAGGAGCTTTTTGTCATTTTGGCAAAGAACCTCGGCACCAGCTTATACAGACCCGGTATCTTCATTGCCCCTCGGATTTTTGAACCAACGCCCGCTGCCCGCTTTTCATAATATCTATTCAGAAAAGCCGCCGCTTCCCCACGGGAGATTCCGTTTCCCGTCATGGCGTCAAAGGCGGCGATGGCAGGATAGATGCGTTTCCTCGTATGCATATACATCTTTTTCGGCTCGTCGGCGTTTTCATTTACGATTTCCGCATAACGCCTCCATGCATCTTCTATGATCGCGTCTGTCTTTTCCGCGCCATACTGTTTTTCCATTGCAGATACCGCTCCGGTCAAGTATCTTTTGTCTAACCTTCTATCCATGTGCTTTCCCGCCTTTCAGCGTCCAGCCGATTGCCTGGCTGCGCATTCCCACAAAGCGCCTGTACAGGCCGTCTTCGCGCATCAGCTCCTTATGGTTTCCGCGTTGAACGATCCTGCCGTTCTCCAGCACGATGATTTGATCTGCCGTGCGCACGGTGGACAGACGGTGGGCAATCATAAGGATCGTTTTGCCTTTTGTCAGCTCCCGGATGGCCTTTTGCAGTTCCTGCTCGTTTTCGGGATCCACGCTGGCTGTGGCTTCATCCAAAATGACGATGGGTGCGTCCTTCAGAATTGCCCTTGCAATGGAGATTCGCTGCTTTTCCCCGCCGGAGAGGCTGGAGCCGCCTTCACCGATCTTTGTCTGATAGCCATCGGGCAGCGTCATGATAAAGTCATGGCAGCAGGCTTTCTTTGCGACCGCTATGATTTCATCCTCGCTTGCGTCCGGTCTGCCAAACCGGATATTGTTCTCGACGGTGTCCTCAAAGAGATACACATTCTGAAATACGATGGCGAAATTCTTTAGAAGGCTGCCGCTGGTATATTCCCGCACATCCCGGTCGCCGAGCGCGATCTGTCCTTCCTTCACATCCCAGAAACGGGCAATCAGACCGACCAGCGTGGTTTTTCCGGCGCCGGAGGGACCAACAATGGCGCAGGAGCTTCCCTGGGGTACGCTTAAGCTGATTTGATGTAATACCTCCTTTTCCCCGTATCCAAAGGACATATTCTTCACTTCGATATTGAAATTTTCCGGCACAAGATCAGCCCCGTTTTCGTCCAGGGATGGAATGTCCATGATGTTATCCAGCCGGTCCAGGGAAGCCTCCACCGCGCGGGCAATGGAGGACATACTACCCGCTACCTCCACGGCGGCATAGATCATGAAGCTGGACACGAGAAGCAGCAGGCACTTCTCCGGCGTGATGCTTCCTCCTGCCAGAAGATAGGGCGCAAAAACCAGAATAGCCGCCCGTGCGAGCTTGAACACCGTCTGATAGAGCGCCGTCATTTTGGAAAACGCCTTTTCAAGCACGATATTTGCCTCTTTGCTTTCCTCAATTGCGGCGTCAACTGCTTTTCCGGTGCGCTCCGCCAGCCCAAACGCCTTGACTACGCCCATGCCCTGTACATATTCCAAAACGGCAGTGACCAGGCCAGCCTGGGCTGCCTGACGGCGGGGCGCGTGTTTCCTGCCGACCTTGCCGATAAACGAATAAACAATGAGTGCCACAGCAAGTCCGGCCAAAGAGATCAGCCCGATCCGCCACTCATAGATCATAAGCCAAATGCCAATCACAATGGCGTGGATAAACCCGCCTGCCACATTTTCCATGATGGTAACGGACAACTGCTCCAGATCGCCAAGGGTGGTCGTCACCGCCGCAGTGATATCACCGAGCCTGTTTTCATTGAAATAGCCCATAGGAGCCCTTTTCAGGCGTTCGCCGATCTCCATGCGCTTTTCCGACCCGAACGCGAAGCTGCCAAGAGTTCTGGCATTGGCAGAAAGATTGACAAATACAATTCGCCCTACAATGGAAACAATCATGATGCCAAGCGAAATCCAGATTGTGCTTTCAGGCATAACATCGCCGGAAAGCTGCTTCAGGATTCCTGTGAGCACCGTTAGAATGGCCATGATTGGGATCATCTCAAAGAATGAGCTGACAAGGTAAGCAAGGAAAGAGCGGATAAGACGCTTCTTCTGTAAGCCCGAGAACAACAAAAGTCTTTGAAACAACCTTATCATCACGCCACCTCCTCTGCGGTATCCTTGCCCTGCATATGGGCTTTCCATAATTCCTTGTATAGATTGCTTGTTTCAAGGAGCTCCTCATGAGTTCCTTCCGCAGCGACATTTCCTTTATCCACGACAAGGATCTTGTCTGCTTTTGTAATGGTAGACAGCCGATGCGCAATGACAATTAAAGTTTTTCCTGCTACAAGCCCTGCGATGGATGCTTGAATAACGGCCTCATTTTCAGGATCGGTAAATGCCGTGGCTTCATCCAGCACCACGATCGGACTATTCTTTAGGATTGCCCTTGCAATGGCGATTCGCTGCCTTTCTCCGCCGGAGAGATGGCTTCCCGCATCGCCCGCCAGCGTATCATAGCCCTCCGGCAGAGCGGCGATGAAATCGTGACAGCTCGCTTTTTTTGCCGCTGCCTCGATCTCTGCGTCTGTGGCTTCCGGTTTTCCGATGCGAATGTTTTCCCGGATAGATAGATGGAACAGGAAGTTATCCTGTGATACATATGAGACAAGCTCCATTATCTGAGGGAGAGGAATGCTCCGCACGTCCACGCCGCCAATACGGACGCCGCCGCTCTCCGCCTCCCAGAAGGAGGCGATGAGCCGCGCGATGGTAGATTTACCGGAGCCGGAGGGACCCACAATGGCCGTCATACCGTTTTTTGCGCAGTCAAAGGAAATTCCATGCAAAACCTCCGTCTCTTTGTATCGGAAGGTAACATGATCAAAGGATACGTCGGCGTCCGCAAGGACAGCTCTCTCGGTCGGTCGCACAAGCTCCGGCTCATCCAGAAGATTCCCTACCTCTTTTACGGTGGAATCCACCATGGCCAGGCTGTCGGTGTACTGCAATGCCTGAATCAGTGGTTTTACGAGTCCAAGGGCGAGAATGATGCAGGTAATCAGCGTACCCGCTTCGACTCTTCCGTTTATAAAGAGCCAGCTCCCCAAGGGCAGCACGCCCACAACCGTTGCCGTCAGGATGGAAAGCCCCATCACATAGTAGCCGTTGGTCTGCTTGAACCAGGTCACTTTGGCTGTCTCGTTTTCCACCACGGCGTCGGCGTATTTTTTATATGAGCGTTCACCCTGATTGAACGTCTTCACCACTTCGATGCCGCCGATGTATTCCACCGTTGCGGCATCCATGTTTTTCCCTGCGGCAAGTACTCTGGCATATCTCTTCTCGTAATCCTTCATCATTCCCATATAGCAGAAGGCGCCCACCGGAATCGTCACAAGAGAGATCAGCGCGAGTCTCCAATCAAGGCTAAAGAGGTAAACGAGCATTAGAATTGGGATCAGGATGTTGGCAGTGAGCTCCGGTACCATGTGCGCCAGCGGAAGCTCCAGCTTTTCCACGGTGTCCACGATGATCGTTTTGAATTTCCCGGACGGCGTATCAAGGATCGTTCCCATGGGGACACGGGAGAGCTTCTCTGTTATCGCCATACGGATATTCCGCAGAATGATAAAGGCAGATTCATGGCTTTTCATTGTAGAAAAAGTTCCAAACCACACCTGCCCGAGATAGCCCGCAAAAGCAATCAATGCCAGAAACACCAACTTGCTGAAAGCATAGTCTTCGTGGCAGATCATAATGATCCCGCGGGACACCGCAATGTAGGGGATCATGCCGCAAAGTGCCCCCAAAACCGCAAGTACGACGGAGCCGATCAGTTTTCCTTTGCACGGCTTCGCAAAATCCATCAGAATCGTCATCGCCGAGTTTTCTTTTCCCGTCATCATTCCTCACCTCGTAAAAGTCTTACAATCTTTTCTTTCTGCCCACCGGAAAGGTCCTCCACGATTTCTCCGTCCCGGATGAACAGTATTCTTGTGCAAATCCGCATCATAAACTCAATATCATGTGTGATGATCAAAAGCACCTTGCCTTGCGTCGCAAGGCTTCGTGTCAAGGCACCGACCTCTTCCATGCTTTTCAGATCCAGTCCGCTGGTAGGTTCATCGAACACCAGCAGCTCCTTGCCGCAGATATCGCTCACCACAACCGCAAGGCGCTGCATCTGCCCGCCGGAAAGAGACAAGGGATGCCGTTCCTTATACGCCAGCAGCTCCACCTTTTCTAATGCGCAGTCAATCTTGTCTTTGTTCGGAGTTTTTATGCCAAGCGCGCATTCCGCCGCCACGCTGTCGGTAAAGAGCTGGTGCCCCACATCCTGCATGACCATGTATGCCTTTTTCCGCCTCAACCGTCGGCTCATCGGTTTTCCAGACCAAAAAACAGTGCCGGAGCCGTTCTTTTGCAAACCGCAGAGCATTCTGGCGAGGGTCGATTTCCCGGCGCCGTTGACGCCCGCAATGGCGATGATTTCTCCGCGGCTTGCCTGAAAAGAGATATCATTCAATACATTCCGGCCGCCGAGACGGACGCTGATTTTCTGAGCGGAAAGCAATCCGTCGGCAGCGATTGTTTTCACACCGCCCGATTCGGATACCGACAGATCTCTGACACGCAGTCCCATTCTGCGAATATCTGCTTCAGGCAGCGCCTTGAACGCTGAAGCCTCCATATCCGATGCAATCCGGCCATCCTGCATATAAACGACGCGATCCACAATGTCCATCAGATACCAGATGCGGTGCTCTGCGATCAGAATGGTCTTTCCTGATATTTTCGCCCGTTGGATCAAATCAGCCAATTCTTCGATGGCCTTCATGTCGAGATTGGATGATGGCTCGTCAAACACAAGGACATCGGGAGCCGAAGCATACACGCTGGAAAACGCAATCTTCTGCTTCTCGCCGCCGGACAGTTCAAAGATATTTCGACCCCGGAGCTCGCTAAGATGCAACTCCTCCGTAAGTTCATCTAATCGGGAGCGCAGAGCCTCTCGCGGAATGCCCCGATTTTCAAGCCCAAACACGATCTCGCTGTCCGTATCCGTATTGAAAAACTGCGTTCGAGGATTCTGAAAAACCGTCCCTACCGCATCCGATAGCGCAGCAATCTCTGTCTCCCGGGTATCCATACCGTTTACGTTCACCTGCCCCGAAAGATTGCCGTGGAAGAAATGGGGAATCAGTCCGTTTGCGAGCCGTGTAACTGTTGTTTTTCCACATCCGGACGGTCCGCAAAGCAGCACGCATTCGCCGGACCGAACAACGAGGTTCAAATCAAGGACTCCGCCGTTCCCGCCTTCAGCGTATGTAAAAGAGACATTTTGAAACGATATCATAATCAAAACACCCCTTTCATGCCCGCGTATATCATGCCGGCAACGACCGCCGCGTAAGCAATTACCACCAGCAAATCAGCAAACGAAAACGCGATTTCCTCTATACAGCTTCTTTCACCTGTGTGCTCAATGCCTCTTGTAATCGCTGCCTGCGTAATCTCGTCCGAAATTCTGGAAGCAGAAACAAGCAGGGGAACATAGACATGCTCCATCATCTGTATAGGATGGCTAATCAGCCCAGCCGCGGACGCTGATATCCCTCGCAGCGCCATGGCATCCCGTATGGAGGCCCACTCTTCTCTCATGGTCGGGAAATAACGGAGCGTAACGGCAAGAGCAATCGTGAGTCCTTTCGACAATCGGAGCTTTGTGATAGCCGCAAGAAATCTACTTACGCCGGTTGTTGCAATCAGAAAGCTGCCCAGCATAAAACAGGGAAGAAGCTTGCGGATATACACTGCAAACATATAGACGATTCCGCCGAAAGTCACGGGCAGCCTCGGTACGATAAAAAGCTGGATCAGCAGAAGCGCGAGAAAAAATGCTGCGTATTTCAGCATCCTTTTCAGATTGCCGGAAACGCTCAGAAGTACAAGCGGAATCCCCGCAAGCACACACTCCACCGCGATGCTTTTATTCATAAAAACGGAAACGCTTGTGACCGCGAGAATCAGAAGCTTCGTCCGTGGGTCGAGTCTCATTTATACGACCCCTGCTTTTTCAAAGTGTTTTTTCATAAGCTTCTTTCCAATCAGTCCGCCGATGATCGCGCAGACGATCGTCCCGATAATCATTACGGGGATCGCCCACCAGGTAGCCCCAATCGAATGAATCACTCCTTCAAAGGAGGAGAAGTCACCTTTATTCTTCATAAAAGCATCAAACTGTGCGGGCATGACAACCATTGGAATATATGCCCCCATTGGCGCAAGCGCCATGACGCAGTAGGCAAGCAGGTTTTTCTTAAAGGATCTGAAATCAGCGGAAGCGCAGATAAAATCCGCGATCACGCCGAAAACCAGGAAGAATACGGACATCATCCAGAACATTCCCGTAACAAACAGCAAAATCGCCGCGATTACACCGAGAATGGAGAGAGCTCCCTTCTTCGGTATTTTTGCCACATAGAGCATGAAAACTGTCCCCGTAAAGAGCGCCACGATCATTGGCATAAACGGGAAAGTGACCGGCGTCATCTGCGCAACACCGCCAATCACAAACGCCACCACAGCATAGATGAGCGAAAAGATGCCCACTGATATAAAGTCCCTTGTTTCCAGCTTCTTCGAATCTGTTTTACGCATAATAAAAGACCTCCAGTTTTATATTGTTCAGTTAGAGTACGCTAACTCGCGTGTAAAAAATTAAAGTGCTGGTGTGATTGTGCATTATTCCAGCCGGAGCAAGCCTTTCCAGCCAGAGTTGAAAAACCTTGCAAGCTCCTCAACATACCGCATAGCTTCTTCTTTGGGCATATCATGGGCAATCGTCTCACATACCGCCGTAAAATAGGCGCTGGTAATCATGTGGTGAAGCTGCTTTGTCATTTTCCCGGAGAGCTTTCCTCTTTTGCGGAGAAGTGCATAGTATTCCTCTGAGCACTCTACCTCCAGTTCCACAAGCTCCTCCAAAAAATTTGCATAGCGCGTACCTTCCGCCCGGCAGAGGATCAGCTTGAAGGCATCAAAATGGGCGTACATATATTCCACAAAGACGCGCAAATACTCAGTGGACAGCTTCAGGCTGTCCTTCGTCTTTTCCTCGGAGATAAGATCGAAATGGGCGGACTGTGCGGCTTTGAACTGCTCCAGCAGTCCCTTTGCTGCCTCGCCCACAAGATCTTCAAAAAGCGCGGCCTTATCCGGGTAATAGCCGTAGAAGGCGCCTTTCGTGAAGCCCGCCTCTGCGACGATTTTATTCAGAGATGCGTCCTTAAATCCTTTTTCCAGGAATTCTTTTTTCCCAACTTCGAGGATCTTCATTTGAGTCTCTGTACGTTCCATTGATTCCTCCTAATATACCTGTAGTATATACTGCTGGTATATTATAACCGAGCAGATTGAGTTTGTCAATAGGATCTGCATTTTCCGGTTGCCGTGCTTTTCTACCTCGTGGGGCTGAAGTGCTATCGGGCAGTACGCTCAGCTGATTTAACATATAGCAGAGCAGCACCAGATCGAGGCCACTTTTCCTTTGGATACAGGAATATATAGAAGATTTCCATACGCTTTTGTTTTTTCGCTGTACTTTGAGAAGAAATCTGTGATATACTTTCAATTATAGGGATGAGCAAAACGTGAGTTTTGCAAAACCGATACACAATATATAGTGTTCGAGTAAGTTAAGCGGAACCGTTTATTGTATTTCTTCTTGAGCAAATCGGAGTTTTGCTCAACCCTGTATTTAATTACTGTAGGAGGTGATGCGAATGATCACGGTCGCGGATGTCATGAAACTACCATCTATGTATGGCGCAACTATTCTCGCAGGCCATGCCGGAATGTCAAACCCTGTTGAATCAGTTACCGTTTTGGAGTATGGGTGGATTACCAACACGTTGGATGAATTATTTTCCAAAACCGAGTTTCAAGGGAATGATCTGATTATTACCTCGTTTGCCACAATTGCAGACAATGTTGAGGCACAGTGCGAAAACATCCGTAGATATCAAGCAATGGGGAGCGTTGGGTTTATCCTTTTTTACATCGGGTTGATCCTTCCAAGCGTGGATGATCGGGTTATTGCCTGCTGCAATGAACTTGATTTAGTATTGATTACCATGCCCGAGGATATAAGGACCCATAAATATAGTGACGTGATTGGCGACATATATCATGCGATTTTCAAGGATCAACAGGCAGGTTCAAATTATGTAAGTACACTTATTCGCCGGTTTTCTAATCTTCCTGCAGAGCAGCGCAACACAGGCACATTACTTCGTATGCTCAGCAACCACCTGCAGGCATCGATTATTCTAACTGATTACAAAAAATCAATCAGCAATATCGTGTGCTGGCCGCAATCGCTATCGGAGCTATTAAGCAAGGACCTGAAAAAACAACTGCAAAAAATGCAGGGTGAACAAGCGGTCAAGATTTCTTATGATGATGGTGCAGGTTATTTGCAACACTGCCCAACACTTTTGGAGGGCAAAGAAGGTTTCGACTTATATACATTTAAGTACAATGAATTACTATCAAGGGAAGATCTGTGGCAAGCGAGTGAATTTGTCCAGCTATATAGCCATATTTGGAATAAAGATCTGGGAAAACTTGTAACATCAGAACTGGTTCGAGCCATCATTGACGACGACCCCTTGAAAATGAGGCGATTAGCAGACTTGTTCCAAATTAATGTTGCAGAGTTGAATCAAATGTGGGTGTTTGATTCTGTTGATTCTTCAGAGCCGGATTTGAAATTGCTGAGGAAATGCACAGAGTACTTTTCCGGAATATACAAAACGGTTTTGGTCGGTTACTATGAATCCAATATGGTGATTTTTGCCCATGCTCCCAAAACGGCAGGTGAACGAGATGCTATCGTGCAAGATTTCATTAACGAGTCGGCGGATTCTTATAGTAACTACATAGTGGTTTGCTGTGATTGCCTCAATACGACCAATGATGCCCATAACGCATACTTTGATGTCATGCAGTATGCTTCTTATGCCAGAAGCATCTACCCACAAAAGCGCGTCTTACGTCCATCGGATGTGTCCTTCGCCTCAATATGCGCAAAGGAAGCTGCTTGTAGGGAAGCTCAGATTCACTATCTAAAAATCATAGAAGACATTGAAGCAACGCCTGAGTTGCTGACAACCTTGACCGCATATTTGCTAGACCATGAGAGCAGCATGGCCAATACCGCAAAAGCACTTTGCTGCCACATCAATACGATAAAATATCGATTAAATGCTATCCGCGACAATACGGGCTATTCCCCATCTAAACCAGCAGACGTATATCCACTACTGATTGCTGTAGCAATCAATCGCATGAGGAACTCCGAAAATGAATAATAAAAGAAAAGAGCGGCGGATTTGTCCAAATGGACAAATCCGCCGCTCTTTTCTTTTGCCCTTATAATAAATACAATCGCACGCAACTGGACTTATAATAGTTATTAAGCTGTAGTGCATATTGCACACAGAAATAATTTACATAGGAGGACTTCAAGATGCCGCGTGAACTTACAGCTTGCGAGATCGACAGCATCATGGTCGGAGCGACGTTCCTTGGTGCAGGTGGCGGTGGTCCGCTGGATACCGGCCGCGAACTGCTGAAAAAGCAAACATCCGGTTCGTATTCTATCGACCTCTATTCCATGGACGAGATCCCCGAAAAGGAACGGGATGCAACGTATGGCGCGATGGTCGCCTGTTTGGGTTCTCCGCAAAAGATCAAGGAGAATGGTACCTTTGGTCCAGATGGAGTGGCGTGCTTTGATGCCTTCAAAAAGGCGATGCTGCTGCATGGCAAGGAGATCAAGTATCTGTACTCCGGCGAGATGGGCGGTATGAACACGATGGTTCCGATGTTGGTTTCCATTATCGCAAAGCAGCAGGGTGGATCTTCAATTGGCCTTCTCGATTTTGATGCCAACGGAAGAGCCGTCCCCGAACTCAACACCAGTCTGAATGCCGCTCGCGGCTTCGCTCCGAATCCTGTCGGGCTGGGTGCGCTGCCTACCGTTGGAGGGAAATCTTGCACCGAGTGTATTATCGAGTGCGAAACCGACACCGAATCTGAGGCGATTTGCCGGAAGCTGTGCGAGATTTACAACTCTCAGATTGGATTCTCCACTTGGGCAATGAGCGTGAAGGAACTCAAGGATAACAGCGTGCTCGGCTGCGTAAGCACCGCCGAAAGGATCGGTGAGAACATCAAGATGATTCAGAAAAAGCCAGAGCTTGATCTGACCGGCGTTTTGAATGATGCCGGGTATGCTTGCCGCCGTTTGATCCGCGGAAAAATCAAAGACAAGATTATTGAGGTCGTTCATGGCTTTGATTTGGGGCGAACGGTCATCTGTGACGATGAGACGGGTGAGGATTACACGATCTGCTTCCAGAACGAGAACCTCTATGTGTATAAAGGACCAGAGCCGACGGAAGAGAATGTGCTGATCACAGCGCCGGAGCTGATCTCTGTATTCTGCCGTCTGGACAAGAACGGAGACCCCTATTATCTGCCTGTTGACAACTCCACGACTGAAGTCGGCATGTCCGTTGATGTTATTGTCTCCCCCGCTGACAAGAAGTGGTGGGCGGAAGATAAGCGTGCATACCGCTGCTGGGTAAAAACGCTGCGGGATGCCAGATATCACGGTGCACAGATCGACTACAACGGCGCGCACATTAAGTAAAATCACCAAATAGGGACAGCTCTACATAATTAAAAAACAAGAAAAGGAGATTTTCAAAATGAGAAAGCTGTATGAACAGGACATTATTGAGATTCTGTATGGTGCGACCCTGCTGGGCGCAGGTGGCGGCGGTTCTTTGAAACAGGGACTTGGGATGCTGGACGGCCTGAAAAAGGACGGCAATGCGATTGAGGTTGACCTGCTGGATTTGGATGAAATCGGTGATAACGAGTATGCAGCCGTGGTTTGCGGTCTTGGCTCTCCTGTTGCCATGCTGGATCCCAGCAAGCCTGCGTTTGGCCCCGATGCGGTTCATGCGTTCAAGGCCTTCCAGAAGGCATTTATTGCCGAAGGCAAGGAAGTCAAGTATCTCCAGTCTGGCGAGATGGGTGGCTTTAACACGTTCACTCCTATGCTGGTGGCTATTCTGTCCGACAAAGACCCCGCCAAGCGTATCAAAATGGTGGACGTGGACTGCAATGGCCGCGCCTGCCCGGAGCTGAATACCACACTGACAGCTTACTGGAATCATCCTCCCAAGCCCATGGGACTGGGTAGCCTGCATGGCGATGAGGTTGCTGTTTATCCGGTCAGCGACCATTCCGGCGAGCAAATTGCGCGTGCGCTGTGTATGCTGTATGACATGCGTATCGGTTTCTCCACATGGGGCATGAACAAGGCCGAGATGCGTGAGGCACTGGTTCCCGGCTGCGTTACCAAGGCGCAGAAGATCGGTAAGGCGATTCTGTCCGTCAAGGCCAATGGCGGCGACCTGATGACTGAGCTTAAGAAAGCGTTTGAGGTGCGTGAGTTCTGTCATGGTACCATTGAAAAGCTGGACATCACAGCCGAGGGCGGCTTTGACTTTGGTACGACTGTTGTTAAGGGCGAGGACGGTCGCAATTACTTCATCGACTTCAAGAACGAGAACCTCATCCTGCGTGATGAGAAGGGCGATACCATCATGACTGCTCCCGAAGGTATCGGCATGATCGACATGGATACCCTGATGCCTCTGACCAATGCCGATACCAAGGTTGGGATGAAGGTGCTGGTCACTATGACTCCTGCCCACCCCAACTGGTGGGATGCTGACCGCAAGCCCTATGAGTGCTGGCTGCCTGAGCTGAAGAAAGTCGGCATGAAGGGCGACCAGGTTCGTTACTAAGCGTATATTTCCAGGGGGGAGTGCCAATTCTCTCGGCACTCCCCCCGCCCATCTCACGACTCAACAGTACTAAAAAGAAAGAAGGGAGAACATTATGGAAGAGAGAAAGCAAAAGAAACCCAGCTCCGCAATGGAAACCACGACATTGACGCGAGTACCCGAGAGCGAAAGACGTCCTTGGTGGAGCTTGGCATTTATCTGGGCCGGCAGTGTCATTTGTATTCCCGCGCTGATGGTGGGCAGCATGGTTATGGCGGGTATGGACTTCAAGCAGTCCTGCCTGTGCATGGTCATCGGCTACGTCATCGTAGTATTCTATATGTGCTTAATGGGCATTCAGAGCTCCGATTTGGGGTTGCCCTGCACCGTTGCGATTTCTCGCGCTTATGGTGTGCGAGGATCATCCTTCCTTGTATCACTCGTGATCGCTATCAGCAATATCGGTTGGTTTGGTTCTCAGACAGCTCTGTGCGCCACCAGCTTCTGTAACATTATGAGTGGATACCTGCACATCGATTTCCCCCTGTGGCTATCCTGCATCATTTGGGGCTCGTTGATGTTTATCACCTCCGTCTATGGCGTGAAGCTCATTGATTTTTTGAATCGTGTATCTGTTCCTGCGCTGTTCATCATGCTTATCTGGGGAGTTATTGCTGCGCTTATGCGTGGTGCGGCTGCCGCAGTGACGGTCTATCAGCCGCCCATGGTTCTTGGCTGGACCTATGGAATTACGCTGGCGGTGGCAGGCTTCGCCTCTGGTGCAGTTACCTGTGGTGACTATACACGATATGGAAAAAACCGGAAAGACACCATTCTCTCCTGCGTCGTTGGTGTTCTGCCTGCCGGTATTGGCGCACTGGTCATCGGTGGTTTCTTAGCTGTCGCTATGGGCAACTTTGACCTTTCTGTGGTGTTCTCCAGCTTCGGGTTTCCCATCATCGGCATGCTTGTGCTGATTCTTGCCACGTGGACAACAAATACAGGCAACGCGTATATCTCTGGTATTGCTATCTGCAATATGTTTAAGCTGAAGGATGGTCGGCGTCCGGTCGTTACATTGATAGCAGGCGCAGCAGGAACCGCACTGGCGCTGCTCGGCATCGCGGATGTGTTTGCCGGCTTCCTAAATATCATTGCGGCACTGGTTCCCGCTGTTGCCGGCGTTGCTATCGCCGACTACTGGATTATGGGAAAAGGGCGCGCGGATCTGTGGGAGCCGTTTGAAGGAGTAAATTGGATCGGTGTTGTATCGTGGCTGGCAGGCGCCGCTGTCGCCAAGTGGGGAACGTTCTTTGTACCCACGCTTATGGGTATTGTCGTGGCCATTGTTGTTTACTGCCTTGTTGCACTGATCATCAAGAATGAGAAGATCAATCCTATTTATGCGATGAACCTGAAACTTACACAGACTGCTGAAAAGGAGTGAATTGTAATGAGTGTCAAGATCCTGAACCTGCTTCCCGTCACGGGGGATGTGTTGACACCGGAAATGTTCAAGTATATGTGCAAATATTTGGAACCTGATACGGAAGTACAGACGTATCAGATCACTTCCGGACCTCCCTCTATCGAATGTGAGTATGATGAGGCTTTGGCTGCGCCAGATGTTCTAAGACTTGCCAAACAGGGAGAAGAAGACGGCTTTCAGGCAATCTTTATCAACTGCTTTGGCGATCCTGCAGTAAAGGCAGCACGCGAGTATGTGGACATTCCTGTTTTTGGCGGCTTCGAGCCAGCAACACACTTTGCACTGGGACTTGCCGATAATATTTCCATCGTGACGGTGATGCCGAACGTGGTATCCCTTATGGAAGGGAATGTATCTAAGGCTAAGCTGAATGGCCGTATTGTCAGCATCCGTAATGTCAACATCCCAGTAGAGGAATTGCAGGATCATGAGAAGCTCTGCAAAGCATTGGTCGAACAGTCCCTTCTTGCTATCCGAGAGGATGGCGCACAGGCAATCGTTATGGGCTGCACAGGTTTTGTGGATGTGGCAGAACGCATCAAGCATGATCTGTTGGCTGAGGGCTACGATGTTCCCGTCCTGGAGGCAGCGCAGTCTGCTTTAAAGCTGTGTGAGGTATACGCCAAAATGGGGTTGCGGCAGAGCCGTTTGACGTACATGACCCCACCGAAACGAAAGTAACAGGAGGAAAAAAACATGAGTGTGCTTGCTAATTACGAGCCGAAAAGCGTGTTCTCATATTTTGAGAAGCTCTGCACTATTCCCCGCGGATCAGGCAACACAGACGGCATAGCATCCTACCTGATCAGTTTTGCTAAAGAGCGCGGACTGGAGAGCTACCGGGATGCGGCAAATAATGTGATTATCCGCAAGCCCGCCAGTGCAGGGTACGAAAACGCTGATACGATTATTCTGCAGGGCCATCACGATATGGTCTGCGAGAAGAACGAAGGCGTGGACTTCGACTTCCTCACCGACGGTATCCAGATTTATGTGGACGGCGATGACATCCGCGCCAAGGGTACAACACTGGGCGGCGACAACGGTATTGCTGTGGCAATGATCCTTGCGATCCTGAGCGATGACTCTTTGGCACATCCTCCTATTGAAGCCCTTATCACTGCCGACGAGGAAATCGGAATGCTTGGCGCGTTTGCTCTTGACTGCACCAAGCTGACCGGTCACAAGCTGATCAATCTGGACTCTGAGTATGAGGGTGTACTGATGTGCAGTTGCGCTGGTGGTGTGAATGTGCGCGGCAAGCTGCCTGTCTCCTTTAAGGAGGCTACGGGCACTGCTGTGACCGTTCAGATCAAGGGCCTTACCAGCGGTCACTCCGGCGTTGAGATCGACAAGTGCCGTGCCAATGCCAATGTACTTATGGGCCGTCTGCTGGCTGAGTTGAGCGAGAGCACCTGCTACAAGCTGGTCGCTCTGGAGGGTGGCGCCCGTGAAACGGCTATTGCCCCCATTGCTTCCTGCGTGATACTGGCTGATGATGCCGCTGCAGTGGTACAGAAGGTCTTGGAGCTAGGTGCCGTGTTCGCCAAGGAATATGCTACCACCGAGCCCAATATGGTCGTTGATGCCGCTGCTGGTGATACCAGAACAGTATCTGCATTGACCTGTGCCGACACGAAAAAGGTTGCCAAAATGCTGGTGGCTCTGCCCGACAGCGTACAGGAAATGAGCGTGGACATGCCTGGCCTCGTCCAGACTTCCACCAACCTTGGTCTGATGAAGCTGACTGATAGTGACATGACCTTCTCCACCACGACCCGCAGTTCCATGACTACCCAGAAAGAATGGATCGTCCGCAAGGTGCGCGCCATTGTGGAACTGGCCGGCGGAGAAGTGACAGTGGACGGCAACTATCCCGGCTGGGCTTACAACCCCCATTCCGTGGTGAAGGATACCGTACTGGTATGCTATAAGGAACTGTTCGGCAAGGAAGCCACCGTGGATGCTGTACACGCCGGCATCGAATGCGGCCTGTTCTCTGACAGTATCCCGAATCTGGACTGTGTATCCATCGGCCCCAACATGGGTGATGTTCATACTCCTAATGAGCACCTGAGCATTGCCTCCACAGAGCGTACCTATCGACTGCTCTGTGCTGTTTTGGCAAAGAGCAAGTAATTACTCTCTAACTTGCATCGTTCATTTCCAGGGGTCCTGCCCTGTTCTTGCTACCTCTAACTTCGGGGCAGGCCCCTCTCTTTACGCGATTATATCTGCGATGCTGTCCGCCAAGTGTTTTATAACACCGACCGGGGTATCCTCTAAATTCACGCCGCAATGCGGCATCAATCATGGAGGTCAGTATCATGAATAACAAGTACACATTACCCGTTCCTGCGCCCCATCATTTTTCTTTTGCTGTCCGCGACATCCCCGATGTGACGGTAGAACAGCGTGAACGTGTGCTGAAAGCACTGCACTACAATGAGTTTGCTTTCCCCGCTGGCATGCTGACGGTGGACATGCTCTCCGACTCCGGTACCACTGCCATGACCAACCACCAATGGGCAGCTCTCTTTATGGGCGATGAAGCCTATGGCCGCAATACCGGCTATTATGTGCTGCTGGATACATTCCGCGACATCTTTGAGCGCGGCGGCGAGAAGAACTGGAAGAAGATTCTGGATCTGGTCCGTACCGACTGCCGCGATGTGGAGAAGATGATAGAAGAAGTCTATCTCCGTGAGTATGAGGGTGGTCTCTTTAATGGTGGTGCTGCCCAGATGGAGCGCCCCAATACTTTCATCATTCAGCAAGGCCGTGCTGCCGAATCTGTGCTGATGGAAATCGTGAAGAAGATTCTCGCCGAGCGTTATCCCGGTAAGATCTTCACCATCCCCTCCAACGGTCACTTTGACACCACTGAGGGCAACATCAAGCAAATGGGCTCTATCCCTCGCAATCTGTACAATAAGCAACTGTTGTATGAGGTTCCCGAGGACGGCCGCTATGAGAAAAATCCCTTTAAGGGCAATATGGACTTGGATAAACTCCAGGAGCTCATTGATGCTGTTGGTGTAGATAATGTCCCGCTGATTTTCTCCTGTATCACAAACAACCCCGTCTGTGGTCAGGCCGTGTCCATGGCCAACCTGCGTGCAGTCAGCGAGATCGCGCATAAGAGCAACATCCCCTACATTCTGGATGCTGCCCGTTGGGCTGAGAACGCGTATTTCATCAAGAAGTTCGAAGATGGATATGCCGACAAATCCATCGCCGAGATCGCTACCGAGATGTTCTCCTACTGCGACGGCTTCTGCATGTCCGCCAAAAAGGACGGCCACGCCAACATGGGCGGTATGCTGGCCTTCCGCGACAAGGGCCTATTCTGGAAGAACTTCTCCGACTTCAATGAAGACGGGACCACGAAGATGGACGTGGGCGTTCGCCTGAAGGTCAAGCAGATCTCCTGCTATGGCAACGACTCCTATGGCGGCATGTCCGGCCGTGACATTATGGCGCTGGCTGTTGGTATGTACGAAAGCTGCGACTTCAACTACATGGAAGAGCGCGTGGCACAGTGCAACTATCTGGCTGAGGGCTTCTACGATGCCGGCGTCAAAGGCGTGGTGCTGCCCGCTGGCGGCCATGCCGTCTATATCAATATGGATGAGTTCTTCGATGGCAAGCGCGGTCACGACACTTTTGCCGGCCAGGGCTTCTCCATCGAGCTGATCCGCCGCTACGGTATCCGCACCTCCGAGCTGGGTGACTACTCCATGGAGTACGACCTCAAGACGCCCGAGCAGCAGGCAGAGGTGGCCAACGTGGTACGTTTCGCCATCGACCGCAGCCGTCTGACCAAGGAGCATCTGGACTATGTCATTGCTGCTGTAAAGGCACTCTATGAGGATCGTGAGAGTATCCCCAATATGCGTATTGTTTGGGGCACGAACCTGCCTATGCGTCACTTCCACGCATTTTTAGAGCCCTATCCCAACACCTGATATTGTGTGTGGAGATAAAGCTTTTTTGTAGCGGCAACGAGCATCCGATTTCTTCCCTCATCCGCCGTACACTGGTGGAGGTAAATGCTATCGACTGCCCTTCTCATGAGATCGCGTATCTCTATGGCAGGTATGAACCTGATACGATTGCAGAAATCGCAAAAGCGGGTCATACCTATGTGCTTTGGCATGATGGTAAGATTATCGGTTGCGGCTCGGTAGTTCCTGATGAGAATACGCCAGAGATCGTTGCCGCGTTCTTGCTTCCAGAGTATATAGGGCGGGGGTACGGACGGAAGCTTTTTGAAGTGTTGGAAAGTGATGAACTATGCACAATTGCAGGTCGCGTATGGCTCACATCTTCTGTGACCGCCATGCCATTCTATGAAAAGATGGGGTATACTTGCCGCTTCGGCTATCGAAACAGAGGCGGTGAGGACAACCTAATCGAGATGGAAAAGAGTTTGTGATTAGAATGGCCATTTTTTCTCTCCCTACGGAATTGGGCACCTCTCTACGTTGCTTGCGTAGGTAGGTGCTCAATTTTTTCGAAAAAATATAAAAATATCAATAACAGGAGCGTATCTGATTCTGAACCGAAACATCAAGCGCGGAAACCGGCTCATCGCAGACAATGAGTGCTGGGTCGAGGGCGATGGCGCGGGCAATACCTATCCTCTGGCGTTGCCCGCCGGAGAACTTGTGGGGGTAGCGGAAGAGGAACTCCTCCGGGATACCGACGTCGCGCAGAAGCGAGGGCACGCGTTCGGTCATTTCCTCCCTTGTGTGGCAGAGCTTGTGCGTTTTCAGCGGTCCGCCACAATGTCGCGCACGGTCATGCGCGGATTAAGGGAGGCGTAGGGATCCTGAAATATGAACTGCATACGACGACGGTATGGGCCGAAATCATTCTCACCAAGCGCGGTGATATTAGTTCCGCCGAACGTTATCTCTCCAGACGTCGCCTTTATGAGCCGGATAAGCGCTCGTCCAAGTGTCGATTTGCCGCAGCCGGACTCACCCACGAGGGCAAGAGTTTCACCCTTGAATATCTCAAGTGACACGTCGGAAACGGCGTGTACTTTTTTTCTGTTTTTCAGAGTGAACTCCTTTGCCAGCCCCTTGGCCTCAAGCAGAATTTCGCTCATAGATGCACCTCCGGTATGCTGATACAGCGCACAAGATGACCGGGAGATACCTCTTTTAGCTCTGGCACGGCATTGCAGCAGCTCGGACGCCTGCACATTCCGCAAATTCCGCCGCAGTCCGGCGGGGCGGTATAGGTAAAAGGAGCGCCTGCCCCAGCAGAAAGTGGAGCGGCAGCAGGCACGGCCCCTTGGGCGACAGCCGCCGGTTCAGCTGCCGGATGTCGGCGAGCAGCGCCTCGCGGTTCTCGCAGGGGCAGGGAAACAAGCTCCCCGTCTTGATGTCCGCCAGCGTGGGCGCGCCCTGCCTGACTAGTATTTCTTCGGACATTTGCTCTCGCCTCCTTTGAATGTTTATTGGTTAGCATGCTCTAACCATATAGTCCTTGAGAAGCCGCCCGAAAGCGGCTCTTCAAAGATCACCTCAAGAACGGGAACGGCTCCTTCTTTTCGCATATCTTCTTTTGGATATCCCCGTGGCATAACCGGTGGCGTCAATGACAGCGCGAAAGGCTTTTTCGTCCAGCGGCTCCTGAGAGAGGATCACCGCCTGCCGCCGCGCCCCAATGCCATGGTTCTCATCCAAGTAAGCCTCAGATGCAGACCAGCATTGCTGATGTCATCGCCGCTTTACTTTCTTCCCACCAGCAATGTTGAGCCGCGAAGCATCAGGCGTTTGGCCTCCTTCGACGTCATGAAGCTGCCGTCGGTCGTGTCGAGCAGCTCCACGCGCTCATATCCCATGTCCCTGAGCTTTTGGACAAATGCCTGCATATCGCCGTATCTACGGGGCGACATCAGGTCATGAATGGCAAATGTCCCGCCCTTTTCAGCACACGCAGCGTCTCCAGCAGAAGCTGCTGCTTGTCCTTCCCCGTGATATTGTGATAGACATAGTTGCTGGTCACCGCGTCGAAGCTCTCGTCGGGGAAATCCAGCTTTACGGCGTTCCCGCGCCGGAACGAAGCGTTTTTCACGCTCTCCGCAGCGGCGTTTTTTTCGCACAGCGGCAGGCTGAAGGAGGCGTATTCCTTGCCCCAACGGTCAATGCCGACCATTTTCCCCTGCGGATTGCGCTTTGCGCAGGCAATGGTCAGCGCGCCGCTGCCGCAGCCGATATCCAGTCCCACGCCGCCCTCCGGCAGCGTGATATGCTCCGCCGTGCCGTCAATGATCTCCTTTGAGAGTTTGCGTTCGCCGTCATAGGAAAAGCTCCGATAGGCATACACGCACCACTCGGTGTACTTTGCATAGATGACAAAGGCGATGCCGAATACCACGCCCAGCACGACGCGCAGCTTTCCGCTCACACCGATGCCAAATACACCGAAAACGAGCAGCAGCGCAAGGGACAGCACCGTCCCCGCGATGAGCAAAAACAGCATTTCCTTGGGGATCCAGTTTTTGTAGTCAGGCTTCATTCTTGGGACTCCTTTCTTTTCTAACGGTCTTCATGCAAAAATCCCAGCGGTCGTCGCCGCGACCGAGCGTTTTCCTTCGATGCCCGACGATCTTCGGATGCAGACCGGCGTAGCTGATGTCATAGCTGTTGCAAAAGCAGCGGCACCTCCTTCAGCAGCGCCGTCAGGCCGCGCCCAGTGTTGTTCCCAGGAAAGGAATCATGATTCCGAGAAAAGTTTCCATTTGCTTCACCGCCTTTGCGTTGCAGTATCATTTGTTTCTTCTGAATCCTGCCTCGTCCCGGTATTCGGGATGTTCCTTTAAGTACGGGTCTTTGTCGCCGCAGATGGTATAGTCGCATTTGCAGCCGTCCACGCAGGTGGTCGTCCGCACCAGCCTTGCGTGGAGCAGCTCCATGGAAGCATAGTCCACATTGCACAGGGCGGGCATGATATCCGTAAGGCCGTGCCGGATGGCAAATTCCGCTGCCGGACACGATGTAAATTCATAGTAAATAGGTTTGTCGGTTTCATACGGTGCAACCGTCATCTCGTAATCGTGCCATTTGTCGCAGCCGCCTTTCGCCCGCACAAACGCTCTGTACATCAGCTTCCTCCAGAACGGCTTGTTGCAGTCCACAAACCGCAGCCTGCGGAAGATCGGCAGGATCAGGTTTTCCTCCATCTCCTCGATCTCGCGGAAGGATGTGACGGCTTTGCAGACTGTGTAGTAGCTCATGATGGCGATGCAGTCGTAGGTGCCGCCTACGCCGTTGTGGAAGTTCCGCTTGCCGCCCAAATCGGTACGCCAGTCGGAGAGAAAGTCCGCATACTGCCGCTGTACCTGTTCCCATATCGTCTCCCGCTCCGCTTCCGGATAGTGCAGGGCGATTTTCGCCAGGATTTCTTTCTTGCAAGGCTTTGAATACAGCACATGGCCTTTGCGGTCGAATAGGAGCTTCTTGTCCTTCATCTGTCTGCTTCTCCCTCATTTCCGCGCCGTAATGCAGAGCCAGCCTTTCTTTTTGTGTATCTGTACATCGTGAAAGCCCGCCTGCTCCAGATACGTCTTCAGCTCGGCGTCCTTGTAGATGGTCATGCCGCCGATGATCTCCGTCCACTTCTTGTCCTTGTCCGTATCGCCGTTGCTTTCGTTGCAGATGAGTAATGTCCCGCCGGGCTTCAGCACCCGGTAAACCTCCCGGAAGCACTGCGGCAGATTGGGCCAGAAATAGACGGTTTCAAACGCCGTGACCGCATCGAACCAGTCCTTTGCGAAAATGATACGCTCCACGCTGCCCTGCCACACCACGCAGCGCCCCTCCTGAATTGCGGCTCGGTTGAGGCTTCGAGCCTTCTCCACACTGACGGGCGAATAGTCGATGCCCTTGACAATGCCCTGTGGGCATTTTTTCAGCAGCCTTTTCATGTTCGCCCCGCCACCGCAGCCGCAGTCCAGCACCTTGGCGTCCGGCGCAGCATTCAGAAATTGAAGCCCCCACCGGGCCACGGCGCTGTGCCCGACATTCATCATGGCGACCATAATTTTCCCGCCAAAGCCTACGGGCTTGCGGGTGTTTTCAATGAATGACATATCACACCTCCATTTTTACACACTCGGCTGAAGCGATCGTACCAACCGGCATCTCTGTCCCAGAAATTCTTTCGTCCTTTCATAGCCGTCCTTTTATCTGCGGGAAATAGCTAACCGATGCTTGTGCGGTTTTGCGGTTAGATGCAGCTAACCGCCCCGCCGTGGAAAAGCCGCACCTCTGCGGCATTTTGTTTTATTCAAATAACTCCCTGCAAGCGCCGCATACCAGCGTTTGAAGCGCCTGCGGGTACAACTCCCCGATCTGCTCCCTGTGGGAGACCGTCAGGATCAATCCCCGAACTGTAGCGGCGGCGAGAGAAACGCCGCGCTTAGGCACGAGGTCGTGTTTCTCCAGCAGCTCACGTATGTGCGCTTCGCCGTCGTGATAATGCTCCCTTTTGACGGGTTCCGGAAGCCTTTGCAGGAGCAGCTTCGCGTCGTTTTCGATGAAAACCATATCGCCGGTGTCGGAAAGCCGCTTGCAAACGGCAAGAACCGCCTTTGCCGCGCGCTCCGATGGCGGCACGCCGCCATTTTCGCTCAACGCCCGGTCAGCTACATTGTAAAGCTCCGAGTGGACTCCCTCTAAAACCGCGAAGAAAAGCATTTCCTTGGATTCGTAGAATTTATAAAAGGAGCCCTTGGCGATACCCACGGCCTTCGTCAACTGATCCACGGAGGTCTTCTTCATTCCTAACGTCACCGCGCAACGTCTCGTTTCCTTCAGCAACGCCTTGCGAAGCTGTTCGGTTTCGTAATCGGTAAAAGCCAAGACTGTGCCTCCTTGAAATATGACCACTTCGGTTCTTTCAGTCATATTATACCGTGTTTCCTTCAATTTGGCAAGGGGCGGGATAAATATACTGCGTTAAAAAGCAAAAGACTACGCTTGGGCGGCTATTGCCGCGGAGCAAAATAAATCAGGGGCGAAGTCATTCCCATGAATGTCCCCGCCCCTTTGCGTGTTCTATATTATCTTCGACAGCCTATCTTACGGCTTACTGCGCTGATTCGTAAGGAGTTTCCTGAACAGGCGTGTTGGCGTTTTTGCCCTTGCCCATTACGCAGCTCCACAGAAACACCCCGAGGCAGGCCGCGGCGAAAGCGATTCCCACCGGATATGCAACGGAGGTGGGGAGCTTAAAGCCCTCCTGCGCCATCAGTATATAGGTGCAGGATACGGCGGACATGAAGCTCGCAGGAACCACGGTGATCCAATAGTTCCTCTTCCTGCGGAACAGGTACACGCTGGCCGCCCAGAGGGCGATCATGGCAAGGGTCTGGTTGGACCAGGAGAAATACCGCCATACGATCTGCACATCTACCTGTGTCAGCACCGCGCCTACGGCGAGCAGCGGCACGGTTAGAATCAGGCGGTTCTTGACCGGCTTCTGATCGTAGTTAAACCAATCCGCCAGGGTCAGCCTCGCGCTGCGATAGGCGGTATCCGCGGAGGAAACGGGACAGGCGATAACGCCTATCATGGCGATCACCGCGCCCACGGGGCCAAGCAGGGTAAAGCATATATCGTATACCACTACGGACTGTCCCTGAGAGAGAGCCTCAGCAAGGCCGCCGGTACCGTTGTAGAAGGCCACTCCCGCAGCAGCCCATATCAGGGCTATGATGCCCTCCGCCACCATAGCGCCGTAAAATACCTTTCGTCCGTCCTTTTCCGTCCTGATGCAGCGCGCCATCAGTGGCGACTGAGTGGCGTGGAAGCCGGATATGGCACCGCAGGCCACGGATACAAACATGATGGGCCAAATGGGAGTGTTAGATGGATGCAGGTTTGTCAGGGTGATCTCGGGGATGTGGTAGCCCTTTAGCAGTATGCCGCCGCCCACGCCGAGCGCCATGACGATAAGGCATATACCAAATACCGGGTAAATTTTACCAATCACCTTGTCGATGGGGACGAATGTGGCGATGAAGTAATAAATAAGCACCACGACCAGCCAAAACTTGGTATCCAGCACCTTAGGGGTGAGCATGGCCAGAAGATTGGCAGGGCCGGTAGAGAAGGTAACGCCCACGAGCACCAGCAGCACCACGGAGAACACGCGCATCACCTGAAGCATACCCTTGCCCAGGTAGGTTCCGGTAAGTTCGGAAACGCTGGCGCCCTTATGCCGCATAGACATCATGCCTATCATAAAATCGTGGACTGCGCCGGCAAAAATGGTGCCCAATGTGATCCAGAGAAATACGCTTGGGCCCCAACACGCGCCGGCAAGCGCGCCGAATATCGGGCCAAGGCCTGCGATGTTCAAAAGCTGAATGAGAAAGACCCTCGGCGTGCTCATAGGCACATAGTCCGCGCCGTCCGTCATGGCAAGGGAAGGCGGCGTCCTGTCATCGGAGCCAAAAACCTTCTCCGCTATTTTCCCATAAGTGAAAAAGCCTACGATCAAAACCACAAGACATACAAAAAAGCTAATCATTCTTTTTCCCTCCTTATTTTCTTTTTGTACGGTTCCATCTTCCGTTTATCCGAGGTTTTGGGTATTTTGTATTATACATAAAAGAAAAGTTAAGGGAAGCTTATTTGCGCCAAGTGTATATTGCGCTGTGTAAAGTGTAAAATGCGCGGCATAAACGGAGCCAGCACATCGGCTGCCGGCTCAAAGCGTCTCTTTAGAAATCCCAAAGCTGACGCAGGGTTTTTATCTTTTCCCTGCTCACGGGCAGTATATTTTGCTCATAGCCCTGCATTTTAAGGGCAAATCCATTATTGGCCCAGGGGAGGATCTCGCTTATGTAGCTCAAATTGACCAGAAAGCTCTTATGTATCCGGCAAAAGCCGCTGCCGGCGAGCTTCTTTTCGTATTCTCCCAGCAGCGCGTTTTCAACGTAATCCTTGCGGGTGGTGTGGATAACGCATCCCCGTCCCAGGGTTTCGATATATACGATCTGGTCAATATCCAGCAGCACGATAGTCCTGTTGATGTTCACCGGCAGGCGGCGCGAGGTATGGAGCTGTTCCCTGCCCTGCCGCGTATCCGCTGCTTTAGCAGCCTCGCCCTCCAGTTCCCTGCGGCACTTTTCCAGCACGGTATGCACCCTCGCCGGGTCAAAGGGCTTTAGCAGGTAATTGTTTACCCCCAGCTCAAAGGCCCTTACCCCGTATTGGGAATAAGCCGTGGCAAAGACTATCTGGGCGGCGGGCAGCAGCTTTCTTGCCGCGGCGGCTAACGTCGTGCCCTCCATATCGTTTAACCCGATATCCACGAACAATATATCAAAGTCATTCTCGCTCATCAGCGCAAGCGCGCTGCTTCCGCTGTCCGCCTCTGATATCTCGCTCTCCGGCATCGTATGCAGTATCTGATATATCAATTCGTTTCTGGCGGAGCGCTCGTCGTCTATCACCGCAATTTTCATACGCTTTCTCCCCCGTTCATCCTTCATACCCATGCTTTGCCTCAAACCGCCCGTCCCTGCGCCGAAATCGCCGCAGGCTCCCCAAGATCCTCGATCTTCCCCAAGGGAATGCGAAAAGCCACCCGGGAGCCATTTTCTGTAACGGTGATCTGTAATCCCCCTTCCTCTCCGTAAAGGCTTTGCAGCCGCTTATGCACATTGAGCAGGCCAACGCCCTTGCCTTGCCCTGCCTTTAAGCTCCGTACCACCTCGTCGGGTATGCCGGAGCCATGATCCGTCACAGCGATGACCGCCGCATCCTCCTTTGTCTCCGCGCTGATGTTTATAATGCGGAAGCCCCTTTTATCCACGCCATAGCGCACCGCATTTTCCACAAGAGGCTGCAGGATAAAAGAGGGCAGGACGCAATCCAGCTCCTCCTCAATATCAAATTCCACAGCCAGCTTTTCTTCAAAGCGGGCCTGCTCCAGCTTGAGATAGTTCATTACCTGATATAGCTCTGTGGAAAGGCGTATCATGTATTGTTCATTCTCCAGGGTCTGCCTGTAGTATAAGGACAGGGTCAAAAGCAGCTCTCTGGCTCTGTCCGGGTTTTCGCGGCATACGCTGGATATGGTGTTCAATATGTTGTACAGAAAATGCGGGTTGACCTGATTTTGCAGGGCCCTAAGCTCGGCTCGCTTTCTCAGCCGCCTCTGATAATCCAGATCCGAAAGCTCAAGCTGGGTAGAAAAAAGCCGGGCCAGCTCCGTGACGATTATCAGGTGGGGCTTATAGCCATGCCAACGCTTTTTCACGATGATAGCCAGTGAGCCCACCACCTTGTCCTGCTCCACGAGCGGCGCGGCGATCACCACATTACCCTCCAGCGCCGGACAGAAGATCTCCCGCTGATCGCCTTGGGCGGTATATATCTCCATCAGCGCATTTCCCGTCCGGATTGAGTCGGGTATGGGCGCGATGAGCGGGCAATGCTCGAGTGCCTCAAATTCGCCCCCTCCGCCGACCTTTGCCAGCACCTCCTTAGCGTCAGTTATCATGACCGCCTCGCAGTCGGTGGAGCGGTGGATTATCCTCACCGCCTCCGCCATATCCTCCCTGCTGTGCAGTCCGTTTCTTAAATGTGGCAGGCTTTTTTCCGCAATGGCAAGGGCTATCCTCATTTTCTCACCGTACAGGCTTTCCTCCACCAGAAAAATACGGTTGAAGACCCCGATAAATACCATCATGCCAAAAGAATTCATCAGTATCATGGGAAGGGCTATCTTCTCCACCAGCGCGATCGCCGCCGAGTATGGCCTCGCCACCAAAAGGATGATGGCCATCTGCCCCATCTCAGCCACCGCCGTGAGCAAAAACAGCTCCCCGCCTCCGATTTCCCCCGCCTTGAATTTGTGGGAAAACGCAGCCCCTATGGCGCCCTCCATTATGGTAGACAGGGCGCAGCTTACCGCAGTAAAGCCGCCGATGTCGAAAAGATATCGATGGATCCCTCCGATCAGGGCGGCTCCGACGCCCACGTACGGGCCGCCCAAAAGCCCCGCGGCCATCACGCCGATGACGCGGGTGTTAACGATTGCGCCCTGAATAGGCACCCCGATATAGGTGGAGCAAATGCTGACCATGCCAAAAATCAGGGAAAGCCAAAGCCGACTGCGGAATGTCTGCTTTTCCTCCAGCAGGAGGGCCCTCACCGGTGGCAGATTGGTCAGCATGGTAGCGATCAGAACGAGAAGCCCTATATTGAGAAGCAGGTTAAAAAGCATGCTGTCCGCCATTATCCGTTCTCATCAGGCAGCTCCGGATCTTCCTTGGCATTCTCCGTCGCGCCTGCCTGTTCCTTAGGCGTCCCATCGCAATTCCTGCCCATCCTGCAATAATGCGGACAGCCGCCGCAGAGCTTGCCGCCCGCCTTCGCTCCTTTTTTTCGGGAATCCTCGATGAGCCAGTAGGCTCCACCTATCAAGGCAAGCACCGCTATCATCACGGCCCAGTCTACCGGGGTCATATTTGCAAATACGCTCATCTTCTCTTTTACAACACCAGCGAGGGCACGGCGTAGACCCGGGCCTTCAGCTCGCTGTTGAGCATATACAGCCCCTTGCTGTCACCGCCGAACAGCTCCATCTTGGTGATGAGGTCGGCGGCGTTCTTCTCCTCCTCGCCCTGCTCCTTGATGAACCAGTCCAGCATCTGCATGGCGCGGAAGTCCCTGGCCTCGTATGCGGCGGCGAAGATGGCGTCGATGCTGGCGGTGACGAGCTTCTCATGCGCCAGTGCCTTTTTCAGCGGGGTCATGTGGTCGCCGCGTTCCCACTCCGGCTTTGCGACGGCCTCAAAGGTGACACCCTCGCCGTTATTCTGCAAATACTGATAAAACAGCATGGCGTGATCCCGCTCCTCCTGCGCCTGCACCCGGTACCAGTTCTCAAAGCCGTCTAAGCCCACGGAGGCGTAGTAATTGGCAAAGTCCAGATACAGATAGGCGGAGTAGAACTCCTTGTTGATTTGCTCGTTGAGCAGCTTCGATACATTAGCGTTCATGATGCTTCTCCTCCATAATATTGTCTTTTTTTTGCTCCCGGCAAGCGGGGCAGATGTACCGGATCCTAAGGTCGTAGGAGAGGATCTTCTGCCCCAGTGCCTTCTGGATCCGCTCCTGCATATCCGGCAGGCGAACGTCCGTGATTTTCCCGCACCGGCTGCAAATCAGGTGATCGTGCCGTTCCGTCCGGTCGTACCGGTCCGGCGAACCCGGCTCGGTGATGCGGAGCAAAAGCCCCTCCTCCGCCAAACCGTTCAGGTGCTTATATACCGTACCCAGAGCGATGCTGGGGTGCTCCTTTTTCATCTCCAGGAACACCTGCTCCGCAGTGGGATGCCGCTGCAGCTCCGTGACGGCGGCCAATATCTCCTCTGCGTATTTCGGCATACTGCACCCCTCCAAAAGCAAGAACTATTCTTATTCTCGTTTTCCATTATACGCATATTCACCCTGTTGTCAACAGCTATGGAGGGCTTCCGTTGAAAAAATTGGTGGAAAAGCTTGACACACCAAACTGTATCTGTTATAGTTACAGTATAAACTGTACCAGTGACAAACACAGTTACATTGGAGGTTAATTATGCGTCAGATATTACTCTTTGCGGCACTTGCCGCCTCGCTGGCACTGCTGCTGGCGGGCTGTAGCGCAAGGAAGGGCAAGCTGATGCCGACAGGGAAGGATATTCCCGGCAAGGCGGCGTATCATAAGCTCAGTGCCGAGGAAGCCTATGAGATGATGGCCTCGCAGGAGGTCGTGGTGGTGGACGTCCGCACCCGGGAAGAATACGACAGCGGGCATATTGAAAACGCCGTCCTTGTCCCCAACGAGAGCATCGGCAGCGAAATGCCCGAGGCGCTGCCCGATAAGGAGGCGACGCTGCTGGTCTACTGCCGCAGCGGCCGCCGCAGCAAGGATGCCGCCCAAAAGCTGCTGGCGCTGGGGTATCAGAGCGTCTACGACTTCGGCGGCGTCATCGACTGGCCCTACGAGCTTGTGAAGGAGGGATAAAGGGTGGACAGTTCCTTTAATCTGGCCGTCCACGCGCTGGTCTGCCTGAGCCACAGCGGACGCTCCCTCAGCAGCGAAGCGCTGGCGGAGAACATCTGCACCAACCCCACCCGTGTTCGCCGCGTCATGGCGGGGTTAAAAAAGGCAGGCATGGTGGAGACCCGGGAGGGCTTGGACGGCGGCTACCGCCTGACGGCAAACCCGGCGGGCCTTACCCTACGGCAGGTGGCGGAGGCAGTGAATACCCGCTTTGTGGACTGCGCGTGGCACAGCGGCGACATTGACCGGGACTGCGCCATCTGCTCCGGTATGGCGGGCGTGATGGACGAGCTGTACCGGCAGATGAACGAGCAGTGTGCCGCCTATCTCTCGCACATTACCATCACAGATATTGAAACACAGCTTTTTACACAGAAATAGGAGGATTTTACGATGCTTACCATTACGACCAACAGCTTTGAAAACGACGTTCTCCGCGCGGACAAGCCCGTGCTGGTGGACTTTTGGGCCCAGTGGTGCCCCTACTGCCGCCGTATTGCCCCGGCCTTTGACAAGGTAGGCGAGCAGTACGCCGACACCCTCATCGCCGGAAAGATCAACTACGACGAGGAGCCGCAGCTCATTGAGCACTTCGGTATCGACACCATCCCCACGCTGATGCTCTTTAAGAGCGGCGAGGTGATCGGCTCCATTGTCGCCCCCGGCTCCAAGGCGGCCATTGAGACATTTATTCAGGAAACGCTGGCGCAGTGAGGGCGTGGCTATGGAGCAGATTTATGACATGATCGTCATCGGCGGTGGCCCCGCCGGATACACCGCCGCCCTGTACGCCGCCCGTGCCGGACTTTCCACGCTGGTGCTGGAGAAGCTCTCCGCCGGCGGGCAGATGGCGCTGACGGAGCAGATCGACAACTATCCCGGCTTTGAAAGCGGCATCGACGGCTTTACGCTGGGCGAAAAAATGCAGCAGAGCGCCGAGCGCTTCGGCGCGGTGACGGAGCTGGCGGAGGTGTACAAAGCCAACCTGTCTGGAAAAACCAAGACATTGGACACCAGCGAGGGCGTCTTTCAGAGCCGCACGGTGGTCATCGCCACCGGCGCGACACCCCGCCCCTTGGGCGTTCCCGGCGAGGAAGCGCTCACGGGAAAAGGCGTTCACTACTGCGCCGCCTGTGACGGCGCACCCTATCGTGGCAAGACTGTGGCGGTGGTGGGCGGCGGCAACTCCGCCGCGGCGGACGCCCTCGCCCTGTCCCGCATTGCAAAGAAGGTCTATCTCATCCACCGCCGGGATAGCCTGCGGGCTACGAAAGTCTATCACCAGCCGCTGATGGCTGCGCCCAACGTGGAATTCCGCTGGAACAACACCGTTTCCGCACTGCTGCACGAAAGCCGCCTGACGGGGCTTCGTTTGAAGGACGTCAACACCGGCGCGGAGCAGGAGCTTGCCTGTGACGGCGTGTTCGTCAGCGTGGGCAGGGCTCCGACGACGGAGCTGTTCCGAACTGAGCTGGCGCTGGACAAGTCCGGCTATATCATCGCGGACGAATCCACCCGCACGAATCTTCCCGGCGTATTCGCCGTGGGCGACGTGCGCACCAAGGCGCTGCGGCAGGTGGTCACCGCCGTATCGGACGGCGCGGTGGCTGTCCACTATGCAGAGGAATATCTGGCAGAGAGCCGGTAAAGGAGGCTGTCTTGAGAACATACAAGGATAAAGAAGATCTCAAAAATGAGATCCGTCAGAGCTTTGAAAAGTACATTTCCGAGTTTGATACGATCCCGGAAGCCCTGAAGGATAAAAGAGTACCCGGTGTGGACAGGACACCTGCAGAGAATCTTGCATATCAGGCGGGGTGGACAACACTGCTCTTGAAATGGGAGGCTGACGAGAAGCGCGGAATGGACGTGAAAACACCATCGGAGCAGTTCAGATGGAACCAGCTGGGCGACCTGTATCAATGGTTCACGGACACCTACGCCCATTTGTCCTTGGCGGAATTGAAGGGCAAATTATGTGAAAATATCGCCGCTATCCAGACCATGATCGATTCCATGAGCGAGGAGGAGCTGTTCCAGCCGCACATGAGAAGGTGGGCGGATGACGCCACCAAAACAGCGGTGTGGGAGGTGTACAAATTCATCCATGTCAATACCGCCGCGCCCTTCGGAACGTTTCGGACGAAGATCAGGAAATGGAAAAAGGCAGTGCTGTAAATTGCAAGGAAGTGCAGCCGCAGAGCACATCTGCGGCTGCGCTTTTATCCATTCCCGCTGCCTACTCCGCGCAGAGCTCAGCCACCAGCGCATCCATCTGCGCCTCGCTGGTTTGGTTCAGTGCGCCGCGCAGCGATACCTCCGTTTCGCACAGTCGGAGATCCTTCATCTTTTCCAGCTCGGCGCGCATCAGCCGCGCAGCGGCGGGTGCCCAGGATCCGTTTTCCATCAAGCCTACCCGGCGGCTTCGGAAGCCCTTGGCCTGCAAATGCTCCAAAAACGCCTTCATGGGCGGAAACAGTCCTCCGTCATAGGTGGAGCATGCCAATACCAGCTTCCCGCAGTAAAATGCGCTGGTCACGGCATAGGACAGGTCTGTCACCGTCAAATCGCACAAGGTAACTCGCACGCCTTTTCCCTCCAGCTTGCCCTTGAGGATCTCCGACGCATGGGCGGTGTTTCCGTGGATGGATGCATGCGCGATCAGTATGCTCTTCGGTTCCTCCGGCTTCCACTGTGACCACAGGTCATAAAGCCGCAGATACTCCTCCACTCCTTCTGTGAGCATGGGGCCATGGAGCGGGCAGATCATTTTGATCTCCAGCGCGGAGACCTTTTTCAGCAGAGCCTGCACCTGCGCGCCGTATTTGCCGACGATATTGTAATAATACCGCCGCGCCTGCGGCGCCCACGGGGCGCGGGCAGTCCGCTCCAGTGCGCCGAAGCGGCCAAAGGCATCCGCTGAAAACAAGATCTTTTCCGTTTCCTCATACGCTGTCATTACCTCCGGCCAGTGTACCATCGGCGCCAGCAAAAAGCGCAGCCGGTGCGTACCCAAGGAAAGCGTCTCTCCTTCGCCAACCTCCAGCATACGGTCCTCTGTCAGCGCACCTGTGCCGAAAAACTGCTTGATCATGGTAAATGTTTTCGCATTTCCCACGAGCTTCATCTCCGGGTACCTTTGCGCCAGATGCATGAGGCTGCCGGAATGATCCGGCTCCATGTGTGTGACCACAAGATAGTCGGGGCTGCGCCCCTCCAACACCTGCGCCACATTGGAAAGCCATTCCTCCGCCGCCCGTGCGTCCACGCTGTCCATCACAGCGATCTTCTCATCCAAAATGACATAGGAGTTGTAGCTCACCCCCATAGGCTGGACGGGGTACTGGTTTTCAAAGAGTGTCAATGTGTTGTCGTCCGCCCCTACATAGCGGATCGCATCCGTTACCGTTCGGATGGCCATCGGAAAAACACCTCCTGATTTTCTGTTTTGAACCGGCATTGGCCGGTTTATCTATCTGAATCAAATGCTCCCAATAGGGGATGGAAGCAGCTCCGCTACACCCGGCACACGGCCGCCGCGCGATGCCCTGCAGGCAGGCCGTCCGGTGCATCCGGGGAAAGCTCCCAGCGCACTCTTCCCGCCCACTGGGAGGCGACGGCGGAGAAGTGGAGCAGCACGATGCCCAGATCCAGCGCGGCGTCGAGGTTGTCGGTGTAGGCGTCCTCCTGCTGCACCAGATAGATGCTGTGGCCACGGACAAGGAAGCCGTAGGGCTGGCGGTTGAGGTAGCTGGGGGACAGGGAGGCGGCGTAGAAGGCCTGCCAGAGCATATCGTCATAGAAGTCCATCATTTCATCAAGCCCGGATTTATTGCTCCAGCTTTCCATGTGGACCAGCTCATGCACGCTCTTTTTCGGCGCGTAGTACTGCTGTTCGGCCTGCACATCGATCTGCGACATGCTCTGAATGTTCATCCGCAGCTTTTTCGCCGTCTTTTCTCCGTAGCCGAAGGCCACGATGGCCGCCACCTCCAGCGGGGTGGTGAGGGACAGAGCCTTTTTGATCTTGTCACTGTCGGTAAAGGTCAGCCAGCAGGTGTCGATGTCCAGCTCCGTCATCTTGAGGACAAGATCCTCCATCATGTACCCGGCGTTGACGCCTGTGTGGATGTGCCGGGCGGACATAAGGAGCAGATAGTGCGGCGCACCGATGAGGAACTGCTGGTAGCCCGCGGAGCTTTCCAGTGCCGGCTGCGCGTCCTTATCCAGCACGATCAGCTCCGTGGCGATCTCCGGAACAAGGCGGGGGCAGGTCTTTTCATAGTAGGTGCGAAGCTGGGCGAGTGCCTCGTTCGGCACCTCCTTTCCGCGAAAGGCGCGAACGGACTTGCGGTTTTGGATCATAGCACTGTAATTCATGGTAGCATCTCCTTTCCGAAACTCGTTTTGTTACGTTCTGACTTGCTTTGCCTCTTTTGGAAAAAGGGCGGACAAGCGCAGGCTCGTGCTTGTCCGCCCTATCTCACGGAATGCTGTCTCCCCGCAAGGAGGCGGCAGAGCCTTCCGGCAGCCTATTTCTTTCTTCCGCTCCCCGCGCCGGTCACTGCACGGACTCCAAAATCGCGTCCGCCAGCGTCTCCAGCTCAACGGCCTTGTCCTCACCCAGCGCGGAGGCGAGACTGAGCCTCTCGTTGAGCACCGTCATGTTCTTCAGCTCGTCGTTGACGAATTTTTGCATGAGGTCGCCGGACTTCACCGCCCATGAGCCGTTTTCAATGAGGGCGAAGGTGCGGTTTTGCAGGTTCAGTGCCTTCATGTCCATAAGGAAGTCGTGCATGGCGGGGTAGATGCCCAGATTGTAGGTCACCGAGGCCAGCACGATGTGGCTGTACTTGAACGCCTCGGAGATCAGCTGGGACACGTGGGTGGAAGACACGTCGTACAGTGCCACACGGCTCATGCCCTTGTCGCAGAGCTTTGCCGCAAGTGCCTGCGCCGCGTTCTCCGTGTTGCCGTACATGGAGGCGTAGACGATCAGCACGCCCTTTTCCTCCGGCGCGTACCGGCTCCATGTGTCGTACTTCCCGATGAACCAGCCCAGATTCTCCCGCCACACCGGGCCGTGGAGGGGGCAGATGTACTTGATCTGATCCAGGATCCCGCCGGCCTTTTTCAGCAGGAGCTGGATGTGGGGGCCGTACTTGCCCACGATGTTGGTGAGATAGCGGCGGGCATCGTCCAGCCAGTCCCGCTCAAAGTCCACCTCGTCGGCAAACAGCTTGCCGTCCAGCGCGCCGAAGGTGCCGAAGGCGTCGGCGGAGAACAGCACGCCGTCAGTGAGGTCGAAGGTCACCATGGCCTCCGGCCAATGCACCATGGGCGCGCCCACAAAGGTGACGGTGTGTCGGCCGAAGGAGAAGGTGTCCCCCTCCTTCACCTCGATGCACTCGTGGTCGTCCACGTGGAAGCCGAACTGCCGCATGAGCATGAACGCCTTTTCGTTGGAGATGACCTTCACCTTGGGGTGCCGCAGCAAAATCTCCTCGATGCAGGCGGCGTGATCCGGCTCCAGGTGGTTGATGAGCAGATAGTCCAGCTCCCGCCCGTCCAGGACGTGGTTCAGGTTCTCCAGCAGCTGGCGGCAGGCGGACCAGTCCACGGTGTCGAACAGCACCGTTTTCTCGTCCAGCAGACAGTAGGCGTTGTAGCTGACGCCGCGGGGAATGGGGAAGCAGTTTTCAAACAGGGCAAGGCGGTGGTCGTTGGCCCCCACCCAGTAGAGGTCGCTGGTCACATTACGCACACAATACATATCTCATACCCTCCCGGCTCAAGCCTTCACAAATTGATCCTTGCCCTCCGCACACTCCGGGCATACCCAGTCGGTGGGGAGCTGCTCAAACAACGTACCCGGCGCGATCTCGCCGTCCTCGTCGCCCAGCTCCGGCACATATTCGTAGCCGCAGCCGCCGCACACATAGGTGTCGCCAATGGGCGTGGGCTTGGGCGGCGTGGGACGCTTCATCTTCACCATCGGCGGCGCGGGCTGCTTCTCGCCGCTGTCCAGCGCGGCGGTGAGCAGGGGCAAAATCTCCATCACGTCGCCCACGATGCCGTAGTCGCAGTTCTTAAAGATGGGCGCGTTGCCGTTTTTGTTGATAGCCACGATGGTGGAGGCGTCCTTAATGCCCTTGAGATGCTGGGTGGCGCCGGAGATGCCGCAGGCGATATAGAGGTTGCCGGTGAACTTCTGTCCGGACATACCCACATAGCGGTCAAGGGGCAGGTATTTCAGCGTCTCCGCCACGGGACGGGACGAGCCGATGGCCGCGCCGGCGGCCTTGGCCAGACCCTCTACCAGCTTCATGTTCTTCTTCTCGCCGATGCCCTTACCGGCGGAGACCACACGCTCCGCCTTGGGAATGGGCGTATCCATGGGGATACCCACGGAGAAGTCGTGGCCGTCCTTTTTCAGTGCCGCCACCAGATCGTTGACCTGCTGGGCGGCGTCGCCCTCCCGGAAGATGGTGCGCTTGCGGATACCGGTGATGGGCGCGGGCTTCTTGGCCGTTGAGCGGCTTTCGCCGCCGCTGCTCTTGCCCAGCCTGCCGATGAGATGGGAGGCGATGACCACCCGCTGGATCTCGTTGGTACCCTCATAGATGGTGGTGATCTTGGCATCGCGGTAGGCCCGCTCCACCTCCATGCCCTTGAGGAAGCCGGTGCCGCCGTGGATCTGCACGGCGTCGTTGGTGACCTCCAGCGCGATGTCCGAGGCGTACATCTTCGCCATGGCGGACTCCATGCCGTAGGGGGCGTGCTGCTCCTTCAGCTCCGCCGCGGAGTAGACGAGGAAGCGGGCGCAGCGCAGCTTGGTGGCCATGTCCGCCAGCTTGAAGGAAACGGCCTGCTGTGCCGCGATGGGCTTCCCGAACTGGACGCGCTCCTTGGCGTAGGTCAGCGCGTGCTCAAAGGCCCCCTGGGCGATACCCAGCGCCTGCGCCGCGATACCGATGCGGCCACCGTCCAGCGTGGACATGGCGATCTTGAAGCCGTCGCCCTCCTTGCCCAGCAGGTTCTCCTTGGGTACCTTCACGTCGTTGAAGATCAGCTCCGCCGTGGAGGAGGAGCGAATGCCCATCTTGTCGTAGTGGTCGCCGAATTCAAAGCCCTTCCAGCCCTTCTCCACGATGAAGGCGGAGATGCCCCGGGTACCGATGTCTGGCGTGGTGACGGCGAATACCACATAGGTGTCCGCCTTGGGCGCGTTGGTGATAAAGATCTTGCCGCCGTTGAGCAGGTAGTGGTCGCCCTTGTCCAGTGCCGTGGTCTCCGTGCCGCCGGCGTCCGACCCGGCGTTAGGCTCGGTGAGGCCGAAGGCGCCCAGCTTTTCGCCTTTTGCCAGCGGCACGAGATACTTCCGCTTCTGCTCCTCCGTGCCGTAGGCGAAGATGGGCCACGCGCCCAGCGACACGTGGGCGGAGAGGATCACGCCCGCGCCGCCGTCCACACGGGCCAACTCCTCCACGGCGATGGCATAGCTGAGAATGTCAAGCCCCGCGCCGCCGTACTCCTTGGGGAACGGCAGCCCCAGCCAGCCCAGCTGTGCCATCTTTTTGACAGGTTCGTCAGGGAACTCATTGTTCTGATCCAGCAGGAATGCAAGAGGCTTGATCTCCTCCTCCGCAAAGGCTCGGATCTTGGCGCGCAGCTCCTCGTGCGCGGGTGTGGTCTGAAACAGCATACGGTGTACCTCCTTATGTCACGTTTGTTGGGTCACTTCTTCTTTTTTAATTGCTTCGCCGGTCAGCAGCCGGTGCAGGCTCACGGCACGGAACGCCTCGTCCTGCTTTCGCTGCAGCTCCGTTAGCTGGCAGTGGATGTCGCATTTCCCATGTTCGCTTTGCCAGCGGCAGTCATACCCCGGCTCCATGCAGGCGCACAGGACGTCATGCTCTCCCATGACGACCATGAGGTCGTAGAGGGAAACGCCACGCAGGTCGCAGGACAGCCGGCAGCCGCCGGCTGCGCCCCGGCTCACCTGCACCAGCTCCCCGGCGGAGAGCTTTCGCAGGATCTGATAGGCAAACTGCATGGGGATCAGCTCCGTCTCCGCCATCTCGGCGGCGGAGTGCTTCTCTCCGTCCAGCAGCACCCGCAGCATCCGCAGTGCATAGTCTGTTTCCCTTGTGATGAGCATATCCCTGCATCTCCTTTTTGGTTATATACCCATTCTATCAATCTTGACAAATCTTGTCAAGATATTTTTGGAAGAATTGTGCTGCCACTCTGTCATATTCCGAGAAAACGCACCGCCTTGCCATGCAAAATATTGGCAGAGACAGCCTCGGCGTGGAGAACCATTACGCGCGAGAAAGACCATGCCCGCTGAAAATCAGAGCGGCGGGACAGTTTACTGTCCCGCCGCCCATGGTTCAAGCTTCTGTTAGACTGATAGATTGAAATGGATCGAGCTGCTTCGGCAATTCGTTTTCTTCAGCTGGAGCCGCCTGCTCTTGCACGGCGTCCGCTGTTGGCTTTGCGTGGCTCCGCGCCCCATACCCCGGCCTCAAAACACTTATTCATTTTGCAGGGCCCGGGATAGTGCCTCCCAAAATGTAAGACGACTACTGACAGATATGCTTATATCGGGCATATTGTCTACAGTAATCGCATAGCGGTTCCGGCTGGATAGATGCGTAAAGGTGCAGATTTTCTGTTTTTTGTCAAGGCGGGCCAACAGAATGTTCTCGCTCATATTTTCTGTATTCCAAAGACGAACCGTCACCGTCTCATCTAAGGGAGCGTCGGTTCTAATAATGATTCTCGTTGTATTGGTAAAAAAGCTGTAAGCACCTATATCTTGGGCGGAACAGGAGAAATCGCCCTCAGAGAGATTTACCGCGCTTTCCAGTCCGCCAAGAGATACCTGTGAACCCTGCCCTCTCATTATCATGATCGCCTTGCCTACGAAGAAGATAGAGATCATTGCAAACATAAAGAATATTACCGCAAACACCGCAGCCGCCGCTTTGCGTTTCTTGATTCTTTTTGAAAGTGAACGCGCAATTTCCTCGGAGCGCATATCGGTCGTTCCATTTGCGATAGTGGGCAAATCACTTTGCAAATGGCGATACGTTTCCCTGCATTTTTCACAGGTTTTCATATGTTCGGCAACCGCCTGCTGGCTACCATTACCATCACCATGCCCCGCGGCACAGATGTGACGAAGCTGACCCCGGTTATCGCCACAAACGGCGTCAAGTCCCTGACGCCCGGTACCGGTGAAACGGTGGACTTCACCAATGCCGTGACCTACACCGCCGCCATGGAGGATGGCAACAGCAAAACCTATACTGTCACGGTCTACGTGGACAAGGGGACGCTGGCCGATCAGTTCTGGGATATGAGCGTCGGCAATCCGACAGGCGTTCAATATCTCCGCTGCTCTAAGCGGGCTGACAGTAAAAGCTGTGACGGCTGCGGGACGCTCCGCACACGGGAATTTGAAAGGTTTCTGTACGGCGAGATGGTCAAGAAGCTGTCCGAGTTCCAGACGCTGACGGCAAAGCGGGAAACGGTCAATCCCAAATTGACCGCGCTGAACATGGAGCTTGCCCGCGTGGAGGAGGAGATTGAAAAACTGCTGAATACTCTGACCGGGGCTAATGCTGTGCTGCTGTCCTATGCCAACAGCAAAATCGAGGAGCTGGACACACACCGCCAAGCCTTGACAAAAGAGATCGCGGCGCTGTCGGCGGAAATCATGTCCCCGGAGCAGATCGAGCGGCTGTCGGTCTACCTCAACCAATGGGAAGAAATTGACTTTGAGGACAGGCGGCAGGTTGCCGACGGCCTGATCTCACAGATCCGCGCAACCGACGAACACGTTTCGATTGAGTGGAAAATTTGACTTTTACTTATCCATCGCACACGACAAAGGGCTGTGTGCCCTTGTCAAGCGATGTAAGGAACATCCCTTTTATCGAGTTCCTTTGCGAGATGCCGGAAGGATGCACCGGTGAGGTACGTTGCATAGATGTACTGCACCGTTTCTGCTTCATTGGGGGAGGGGATGATATCCCCAAACTCCATGCGGTAGCCGAAGACCATTTTTCGCTTGGATGCCATGTCGTTATTTTCTCCTTTCAAAGTGTTCGGGAAGTTCCAGCCCGTTGATGAGCCGGAAGATTGCTGTGCTGTTATTCTGAATGGTGATTTTCTCAACCAACTCGCTGAACAGCGCCCCGTCAAAGGCCATAAGCAGATCCGGCCCTTCTTCCAGAATGTCCAGAAGTTCCTGCGTGCGCTGGATCGTCTGATCGTCCTCGGCGCGCAGTATGCGGGATTTCTTCAGCTTTGCCTCGCGGCGCTGTTCAGCCAGTTGGTTGCTGCGGGATATAAAAATGTCAGGATCGACGATGGTCTGCTGTTTGAGCTGGGCCAGCAATCGTTCCTGACTTGCAATATCTGCGATTCGTTTGTTGAGTGAAATGATATCCTCACTCCAGAGAAGTCTTCCGGTCTTGGCAGTCTGGAGCGCTTGGATGAGTTGTGTGAGAATTTCCTCCCCGTACCGCTTGAGACGGAAGTATACGCGGAGGAAGGCTTCTGTGATCTCCAATTCGGGAGTTTGCATAGTGAGACAGCTTCCAGCGCTTTTCTCATGCGTCTGACATACCCAATAGGCGGTGCCGCGGCATACCTTTCGCTTGCAGATCGCTCCGCAGTGTCCGCACACGATCTTGCAGGAGAGGGGATGGGGGATACCAGCCCTGGGCGGAATGGAAGCACTTTTTCGGGATAGAAGCTGCTGGACCTTGTCGAACACCCCCTGATTGACGATAGGTGGATGGGTTTCTTCAATAAGGTATTGATCCTCCTCGCCCTTGTTTTCTTTTTTTCGGTGGGGGAGCGTGACCGTGGCGTAGGTCTTCTGTACCAGCGAGTTCCCGATGTACTTTTCATTGCGCAGAATATA
>ENA-UERG01000430-UERG01000430.1-human-gut-metagenome-genome-assembly--contig:-NODE-430-length-41024-cov-35.896671_pt1 | contig 41024 bp, 43 predicted proteins | sample MGYA00242954_ERZ507954 | MGnify/ENA primary metagenome ERZ507954 (study PRJEB26167, sample SAMN06115478) | human gut metagenome | host: Homo sapiens | place: China:Sichuan | collected 2015-01-21...
CCTTTTGTAATCCTCAATGTTTCTGAACTTACATCGGCTGAAAAATAATTACTCATCAAATCAACAACAGTCTGACAACAACCATTTATTGCAATACTGTCGCCTAATTTTGTTCCATCCAAAACATTTGAACATTCTATGACGAGTCTTTTACCGTCAAATGACTTTATTTTTCCGATTTCTTCGACAATCCCTGTAAACATAAATTGATTTTAACATGAAAAACGGCAAACTGGAATATGAAAACTATAGTAAAGGACAAAATTATTCAGAATAATTTTTTGTGCTAAAATATTTGCATGGTAAAGATTTTGGACTGCACTCTGCGTGATGGCGGACATGTTAATAAGTGGAATTTTTCTGATGAATGTATTTTGGCAACTCTTAATGCTGCCGAAAAAACTCAAATTGATTATTTTGAAGTCGGTTATGATATGCCACAGTGTATAACCACATCCGACATCAAATTATGCGTAATGTTAGATGCAAAAAACATTCATTCAGTATCTGAAAAAGCTGATTGCATAAGAATTGCCTGCTATCCTCACGAAATTAAAACTGCAATTTTTGCTATAGAAGATTTTAAAAATCAGGGTTTTGAAGTTTTTTTACATCTAATGACAGCTGATAAATTTGAGGATTATGAACTCTTAAAAAACTGGAAAAACAAAGAAATTTTAAATTCGATTTATTTTGCAGATAGTTTCGGCTCCTTTATGCCAAAAGATGTTGAAAATATCTACAAAAAACTTACAGATTGTGGATTTGAAAGAATAAGTTTTCACGCACATAACAACCTACAACTTGCTTTTACGAACACAATAAAAGCTATCGAACTCGGAGCATATAGTGTTGATGCAACAACTTTTGGAATGGGTAGAGGTGCAGGGAATTTACCAATTGAACTTCTTTTAAAATATTTAGAAAAAAACAATTCCGAATACTTAAAAATTATAAAAAAATATTATATTGAATTACATTCACAAACCGCATGGGGATATGATTACAATGCACTAATCGGCGGGTTGAATAACATTCACCCGACGAAAATAGCGCAATTTATTGAACAAAATATGCAATAGTTATATTATTTTAAAACTTCTTCAACTTTGCATAAGCGGCATCCATAGCTTTCACACCTTGTCTGCCAAAATCAATTGTGTACATCATACTGTCACCAATTTGAGTAACTTCTTGAATATGCCCAATCCCCAACTTGTCATGAAAAACTCTTTCTCCGACATTAAAAACGTATTCGATTGGAGTTGTAGTTTCCATTCTGCGTTGACGTTCAGCATCTTCTGCCTGCTGCATACGCTCTTTTTGTTTTTTTTCTTCAAGCATTCTTTTTATCGCATTGTCTTTAAAAAATTCTTTAATTTTTTCATCATCACGTTGTTTATTGGCTTGAGATTTAACCAAAATCGTGCGAGATGGAGTTCTGTGCGGTTGTTGAGAATAATTTGAATTTTGCCTTTGTCTGTCATTATGAGATTTTCCTGTAGCCAAACCTCTTGTCGGAGCAACAAAACCTTTTCCAAAGCCAGATGATGGTTTTACATACCCAAAACTGTCAGATTGAGCTGCAGAATATGAATAATCAGATTTTCCTGTTCTTGCTCTTGAAACTGCATTTTGGAATGTAGAAGTTCCGCTTGTAGAACCTTCAAACCCAATTTTATTCAACAATTGAGGTGGAATTTCATCAATAAACCTTGATGGATTGTAATATTTGTATTCGCCCCACATTTGACGGCGTTTTGCCGATGTAAGATAAAGTTTTTCTTCCGCACGAGTAACTCCAACATACATCAAGCGACGTTCTTCTTCCATTTCTGATGGGATATTAAATGTTCTCTGATGCGGAAATACACCTTCATCACAACCGGCAAGAAATACTATTGGGAACTCCAAACCTTTTGCAGAGTGCAAAGTCATCAAGGTTACATTATTTGAGATATCTTCCATTCCATCAAGGTCAGAAACCAAAGCAACTTGTTGCAAAAATTCACCTAAAGCATTGTCAGCTTCTTCAGGTACAAATTCCCCTGCGACGTTAACCAACTCTTGCAAGTTTTCAATATCAGCTTCACTTTCAGGGGTATTTTGAGATTGCAGTTCTGCCAAATATCCTGTCTTTTCAATAACAAGAGTTACAAAATCTTGCAATGAATATGAATCTTTAGCATTTACAAATTTCAAAATCAATTCTGAAAAATCTTTCAATTTTGAACGAGTTCTAGGCGGAATTTCAACTGCATCTTCAATTCGTTGACAAGCTGCAAACAGGCTGATATCTTCTTTATCTGCAAAATCAGAGAGATTTTTTACAGTAGTATCGCCAATTGCACGTTTCGGAACATTTACAATTCTTCTGAAACTTTGTGAATCATCCGTATTATAAATCAATTTCAAATATGCAATAATATCTTTAACTTCCTTACGATCATAGAATTTTAAACCGCCATAAATCTTATACGGAAGTCCTGCCGCCATACAAGCTTCTTCTAACGCACGAGATTGAGAGTTTGTACGATAAAGAATTGCAAATCTATTGTAATCTCCGCCGGAATCCTGTTTAATTCGGCTTGCAATAAAGTTTGCTTCATCCGCCTCATCTTGCGCCTCAAAATAATCAATTAATTCGCCATCACCTTTTTGTGAATAAAGAACCTTGTCCACACGCTCTGTATTGTTCTCAATGATTGCGTTTGCGACATTCAAAATGTTTGCGGTAGAACGATAATTTTGTTCAAGTTTAATTAATTTTGTTTTTTTGAAATCTTTTTGGAAATTCAAAATAATCGTATAATCCGCACCACGCCAACTATAAATTGACTGGTCAACATCACCTACAACACACAATGAACGTTCATCCGGAATATCAGGCTCGAGATTTGTATAAAGCATATTAATAAGCTTATATTGCGCCATATTGGTATCCTGAAACTCGTCAACCAAAATATGTTGAAATCTATCGTAATACTGTTGCCGAACCTCTTTGCACTGTTCAAGAAGTTTTACCGTAAGCATTAACATATCATCAAAGTCAATTGCATTGTTGTTATTCAAAGAATTTTCGTACTCTTCATAAATTTGAGCAATTTTTTGTGATTTAAAATCTCTGGCAAAAGTTGCAAAAGTATAAGCATCCTGCATCTTGTTTTTAGCATTAGAAATAACTGTTTTTACAAGTTTTGGTGCATAAACTTTATCATCAAGATTAAGCTTTTTAATTGCCTGTTTAATTACCGCATTAGAATCTGTTTCATCATAAATTGAGAAATTTTTATCCAATCTTTTTCCAGATTGAAAACTATAATTTTCAATATTCTCTCTCAAAATTCTTCCACAAATACCGTGAAAAGTGCCGACCCACATGTATTTTACAACGTTTTCGCCCAAAATATTACCAAGACGTTCTTTCATCTCTTTTGCTGCCTTGTTGGTAAATGTAACGGCAAGAATATTACGAGGTCTAACACCATTCTGAATTAAATACGCAATTCTTGAAGTAAGTAATTTCGTTTTTCCGCTGCCTGCGCCCGCCAGTACCAACAATGGTCCTCTTACAGTTTCTACAGCTTCTCTTTGTTCTTTGTTAAGATTATCCAGTATATTTTCCATATCCCTATTCCCAAAATCAAATTTTTGTGATATAATCAGCATAAACTAAAAATGTATAGATTGCAATGAGAAAGTAGGAAAAATGGTAGAAACTGACATGACAAAAGTATTTATGGGTTCAGAAGACGAAAACAAAGAAAAACAAGGTTCAATCGTAGTTCCGATTGATGAAGATATGGATACAGTTTCATCAGGTTCACCCGACACAGTTGATGAACTTGCTATGGAATTAGCAACAATTCAACAATCAGCGAAGCGTATTGCAATTATCGGAAGTCGTAATCTTCCTATTACTCACCAACAAATGATAGAAACATTGACAACAGCTCTTGTAATGCAAGGCAATACAATTATTACATCAGGTGGTTCATCAGGAACAAACGCTGCAGCAATCAGAGGCGCAATGAAGGCTAACCCTGACAAATTGAGAGTAATTTTACCTCAAACAATAGGTCAACAACCATCAGATGTACAAAACCAGCTTATCGGAGTTCCAAATATTATTGAACATCCGGATAGAGCAATGATGACTTTGGCTGACGCATCAAGAGTTTGTAACAGAGAAATTATTGATGAATGCAATCAGTTAATCTGCTTCCTATCTCATACAAGTAAAACTTTGCACAATGCAGTTCAATATGCAGAAGAAGGTCACAAGGTTATTACTGTATTCTATTTAGACTAATAAAGTGAAAAGTGAAAGGTGAGAAGTGAAAAGACCATTATAGCCATGATCTTTTGACTTTGTGCATAAATATGTCTGACAATTTTAAAAAACTTACCGGTAAAAACAGAAATGAATACGAAACAGTTGCAAAACATCTTGTTGATGATTGCGATGTTGAATTATTTAAAGAACTCGTTGATAACGACGATTTCCTTTTCGATTTTGTAAAAAACAATGTAACACAGAGAATTTCAAATGCTATTAACGAAACAAATTACCAAAATTTACTTGAGTTTTTAAAATACTATTCTCAATCTTATGAAGATACAATAGTTTCTGCTCTTGTCAAATATGCTGATGAAGATTTAACTGACATCATGCTAGACAAATTTGAAAATGGGAATGATAATGAAAAAACCTACGCCGCTAAATATTTTGCAAAAATTCAAGATCCATTGGCTTACGAGTTTTTGAAAAATTATTCCAATTCTGAAAATGAATTTCTTGCACAAAATTGCGCCTCAGCACTAGGCGCATGGCACGATGAAGATACATATAATTCTGCAATCGAAAGATTGAAGAATGAAGATGATTTTGAAAAACTTTCAGCAGTGAAATTTTTAGTTGCTTATGGAAACAAATCCGCAATTCCTTATATCATTAACGCAATGAAAAACTCCACAATGGCAGAAAATATTGCAGGCGAAATTCCTTATTTGGAAAACCTTTTTGATTTACTAAAAGATAACTATGAAGATGCGCTTTTAACAATAAATTATATTATTAATGCACTCGGAGAAATTTTGCCCCTAGCAACAATATTTGATTTTGAACTTTTTGAAATTTTTGAACAATTGATAAGCAATCATAGTGATAGTAAATCTGCAATCGTTTTGTTAAATGCAAAAGAAAAATTTGAAACATTAACAGAAAATGACGAATACCTTTTTGATGAAGACAAAAACACCAAAAATGAAATCTTCGATATCAAAAAGTTGCTAAATAATGTTCGCAAAAAAGATTTGGAAATATATATCAATGAAGAATTGAGAGAGGATAGCCCTTTTGTCTACACTGCTCTTGATTTTGCGACAGATACACTTGCAATAAGAGAATTGTTAAAATCTAATAATCAGACAATAATACTTAAAACTGCAGAAATTTTAAAATCTTTAGGAAACTTTGATGAAACAGCAAGAACTGTCGCACTTTTAAAAGTTACTGATATAAATATTAAAGCGATAATTCGAGCGTTATAATTTTACACTTGCACCACTATAGACTTAAATTTACATTGGTGCATTTTTTGTGTTCGTTCGCATATAATAGTTTTGAAAAGGAGATTTTCGTGAAAGAAGAATTGTTATCTATAATAGAAAAAAATAGTCGCATTGATTTATCAGAACTTGCCGCAATGCTCGGAATGGAAGAAATTGATGTTGCAAATGATATTGCAGAACTTGAAAAAGAAGGTATAATCTGCGGATATCATACTCTCATAAACTGGGAAAAAACTAATATTGAAAAAGTTACCGCACTAATCGAAGTTAAGGTTACTCCTCAACGTGGGCAAGGGTTTGACAAAATCGCCGAAAGAATATACAAATATCCTGAAGTGAAATCGGTTTACTTGATTTCAGGCGGATATGACTTGCTCGTAACTCTTGAAGAAAAAACATTAAAAGAGATATCTAATTTTGTAACAGACAAACTTTCAACACTAGACAGAGTTTTGAGTACGGCAACACATTTTATCTTGAAAAAGTACAAAGATCACGGAACAATCGTCAACAAAGTTGTTGAAGAACAAGAAAGAGAAATTATTACACCATGAAATACCCAATTTGTAAAAAAGTTCAGAACATAAAACCGTCGGGAATACGAAAATTTTTCGACATAGTTAGTGAAATGAAAGACGCTATTTCATTAGGTGTTGGCGAACCTGATTTTGAAACCCCGTGGCATATCCGAGATGAAGGGATTTATGCCCTTGAAAAGGGTAAAACTTTTTATACCTCAAATGCAGGACTAAAAGACTTACGTAAAGAAATTACACATTACATCTCGAGAACACAGAAAATTAATTACGACCCATTAAAAGAGATTATTGTAACTGTCGGTGGCTCAGAAGCTATTGATATTGGACTTCGTGCAATGATTAACCCTGGTGATGAAGTTATAATTCCGCAGCCATCTTATGTTTCGTACGAACCTTGTGCAGTTTTAGCAGGCGCAAAACCTGTTATCATCAATCTTAAAGCCGAAAACAATTTTAGACTAACTGCACAAGAATTAAGAAATGTAATTACAAATAAAACTAAAGTTTTAATTTTACCTTACCCAAACAACCCGACCGGCGCAATTATGAATAAATTAGATTTGGAAGAAATTGCAAAAGTCATAATAGAAAAAGATATTTTTGTAATGTCAGATGAGATTTATAGCGAACTAACTTATAATGGTAAACACGTTTCTATTGCAAGTATTGACGGCATGCAAGAACGTACTCTTTTGATAAACGGTTTTTCAAAAGCTTATGCAATGACAGGGTGGAGATTAGGTTACGCTTGTGGACCGGAACCGATTATCAAACAGATGACAAAAATTCACCAGTTTGCGATTATGTGTGCGCCAACAACAAGCCAATATGCGGCAATTGAAGCGCTGAAAAATGGAGATAAAGACGTTGAAGAAATGCGCCAAGCGTATAACCAAAGACGACGCTACTTAATCAAACGTTTTAAAGATATCGGATTAGAATGTTTTGAACCTTTTGGAGCTTTTTACGTTTTTCCTTGTATAAAAGAATTTGGAATGACAAGTGAAGAATTTGCAACAAAATTTTTGATGGAAGAAAAAGTGGCAGCTGTTCCCGGAACTGCTTTTGGACAAAGTGGGGAAGGTTTTTTGAGAATATCTTATGCTTATTCAATGGAAAATTTAAAAGAAGCAATAGACAGACTAGAACAATTTGTTAAAAAGTTGAGAAAATAAAAAACTTACAAAAAATAGCCATAGCCTTAGAAGTAGAAATCGAAGATATCCTAAACTGTAAATTTTAACTACAATTAATTATTGGATTTCTTAAAAATACCAGCACTTATTTTGGTTAGCATTTTATCCACACCAACTTTTTGAAATAAATTTTCACATATTGTATCTGTTATTATAAATCCATTAGGTTTAACAATTCTCGGCATATTTTTAATCGTACTGTAATATTCGTCATCATCTTCAATATAACCCAAAACATTATTCATAGATAAAACATCAAAACTGTTATCTGGATAATTTTTTATATCATCTTGAATCCTAGTTGCCCATTTTGATTTTGATTTATTATTATATGTTTTATATAAATAATCAAAAATTTCATCATTCACTCGAAAACCGGTTTGTAAAACAGTATCACCATACATTTGAGCATATTTGATAAAACTTGATTTTGCAAACATTGGTTCTTTTCCCCAAAAACCTCCATAATGAGTACAACTTAACAAAATATTTTTAGTTGGCTTTGCTTGTAAATCAACGGTTTGTAAATTTAATACATCTTTCAGTTTTTTATCTTTGATAAGTTCTTTTATTGAAGCCAAATAAGAAAAAGGTTCTTGAGATCGCCCTATTCCAACAATTAGTATAGACTTTTTATCATTAGTATTTTTATTAAATAAAGTTGAAAACACATCTATAACATCTTTAAAATAAGATGTTTCACCTAAAACAACTCCCCTGCGAAAAAAACTTGAAGCCCTGAGAGAAAGGTTATATTGACTTATTTCATAAAAATCGGGATGAGCCTTTTTAGTTACTTCATTGTAGTTTTCAACAGTTAAAATATTTTTCTTAATAAGAGTAATTTTTTCAAACTTATCAACATCAGGAAGCTTCGGTTTTAAAGCAATTTTACTCATAAAATCTAATAAATGACTGTCACTACTACCCTGAAAACTCTGATTATAATGATTGTTAGTATTAAATTTAAATAATGCGTCGTTTTTTACAAACATAAAAATCCCTTCATTCAAGAAAAACATTAAAATAAAAATTTTTGCTAGTTAAAATACAACTACAAAGAGAAGGATAGATTTATAAATAAGTAAAGGTAAATTATTTGGAAAAATGTTAGTATTATTGAGTTTTCTGTCGCTTCCAGGTCTAAAAAATGTAATAATGTATAAAAAAATTCTTGACATAAGTTAGACGTCTAACAATAATATTATTATATGAGTGCTATATTATCTCTAATATCTAAAATCCATGAAAAAGGTAACCGTTTTATTATTGAAGAATTAAAAAATAACGGTGCAGAAGGACTTGTACCGAGCCACGGTGATATTCTTGTATGTCTTTACAAAAACGGTAAAATGACAATGAAAAATATTGCAAATTGCATTCATAGAACAAAACCAACAGTTACGGTCTTGGTTGATAAACTTGAGAAACTAGGATATTTAAAAAGAGAAGCTTCGGAAAAAGATAGTCGCTCTACAAATATAGTTTTAACGCAAAAAGGCGAGAATTTTAAAACAACTTTTGAAAAAATATCAAACGATTTAAACAAAATGTTAAACAAAAATTTATCAGAAAATGAAGTTAAACTTTTAGAAAAACTTTTGCGAAAAGTATAAGCAAAAATTTTTACAGTAATAGTTAGATGTCTAACGAAAGGAGAAAACATTATGACAAACTTTAAAAAAGAAGAAATTGGAAAAATCAGCGAAGTAGGCAAAAATTATGAAAACGGCAAAGCATTTTTGTATGATTTGCTAGGACTAACAAGTTGTGAAATTTCAATTAGTGCAATGTCTGCTGGAGTAAAATTGCCATTCAAACACAAGCACAAACAGAATGAAGAAGTTTATATTTTTTTAAAGGGTGAAGGCTCAATGACTCTAGATAATGAAGTTGTTAATTTCAAGGAAGGAACTTGTATCAAAGTTCTTCCAAATGCCGTAAGAACAATGGAAGCAAAAACTGATTTGGAATATATTTGTGTTCAAGCAAAATCAAACAGCTTGGAACAATTTGGACTTGGCGATGCTGAATTGTGCTAAAATTGAAAGGGGCAATCTTGCCACTTGTATAAAATGATAATCAACACAGGTTCAAGAACAGATACTGTTCAATATTATTCAGATTGGCTTTTAAAAAGGTTTGAAGAAGGTTTTGTTTAGATTTTATAATATAGCGGCACGACCAAATGGTCGTGCCGCTTCTTGTAATATTATACTTTAACTTTACCAAGAAAATCAATAACCCCTTTTAACCATTTTTTTGTCAGCGGGGAAATTTTTGTTAAATCCTTACCAATTTCAACACCTTCAGGACCATATTTCATAACTTATTTTAAAATGTGCGTAACTGAAATTCTCAAACCGTCTGTTTTTCTCAAACTGTATGTCAAAATACAAATATGTCATAACGCACTAAAAAAGAGCCTTTTCAGGCTCTTTCTAAATGGAGGAGGAGGTGGGATTCGAACAAATATTTTTGCTTTTCGTAATCTCAAATTTCATCCTGTAACTTCCAGTATTGTTTAATCTCTGAAGTTTGTTCTTTTGGTAACTTTTAATAATTTTAAGGGACTATTTGTAAAATTAGTCCCTTTTTAGTCCCCTAAAAATTAATATTTTAGCAAACTAAATCAGCAATGAAATGGTTATCATCTATCCTTAAAACTATTATGTGATATTTCATTTATAGTTCCATCTGGAGAAAGTTCATATAAAGTCAAATAATACATCCAATGATAATGTGGTAAACTACTATTCATATCACATGCTAATAACCTTTTTTCTACACTTACTGAAAATATAATTGAAATATCTGTATTGGTTATAAGGTTAAAGAAATTATTTTTATCTGCAAGAGGGACATTATGAAACTTTGTATTATAATTTAACAATGTATTTGAGAATATTTCATTGCTATTTTCATCTTCCCATATATAAGATTTATCTTTTCTTATTTTTAAACCTAAATCTGATATTAATTTAGGATGAGGGTAATATAATGTATATATATTATAAAAACTTGATTCCCGACTATTTTCCATAATTGTATTATAGTTTTCAATATCATCACCCTCATTTTGGAACATAGTAATATTATTAAATTCTTTATTATAAAGATTACTCCACGGATACTCTAATATATTTTGGTCTGAACTGCCTAATATATCATTATAGCCATAATAAATACAAAAACCATTTGTGCCAGAATTAAATTTTTCATTGATTTTATTAATTAATGTATCTTTTTGTGATTTTGGACAAAACAAACTTCTTATATGCATTCCAAAATCCCGATAATATCCTGATTCTGTTGATTCTTCATCATAGTAGTGTTCACTTAATGTTATAAAATTATTTAATACAAGTTTAGTTCTATTATCAGGTGCAAGTATTTCTATTAAATCTTTACCTTTACAAATATTGTCTTGCATTTCATTCAACCAATCAACTTGATTTTCAAGGGTTGTAGGTATAAAAAGTATATCAGAGTCTATATTTGGATGAGTCCAACATTTAGGTGTATGATAAGATTCTATTTCAATTTCATTTGTAAAAATAAAGGATGAGTCAATATTTTTCCTTCTATGCTCAATCATATCAATCATTTGTGGAGTTTTTAAGGTTACTTCATTCCAACCCTCTTGTATTTTGTAATTATCCATTAAATTACATAAATATTCATGATAAGCTAACCATTGATATTTTTTACCTATTCGTTCAATGTATGCATGCTCTCTACCATTGTGTCGATTAACATAATAATCAAATTTTCCATGTTTGTCATAATCCCAACCAAAATCATAAGCTTTTTTACAAATCCAAGCCAAATAATCATTATTACTTGGTACATCATTCCAGTGATATGATAAATTTTCACCTACTACATACCTACCAAAATCTCCCAAGCCCTGAAATGACGATAAAATACTGTGCGTTGAATATAACTCTTTAGAGTCCTCACCCTTAGGATAAACACAAAAATTTTTCTCAATATCATCAAAAGATGGATAATCTTTTATAATTGGATAATCATAAGGTGGTTCAAATTTATTTTCATATTTATCAATATTATTGCCTAAATATTTTGAATAATCAATAATGCCATATGCTGAAATTCTAATTAAGATATTAGGATATACTATATCTTTGTTAAAAACAGTTTCAAATACTTTATCTGCAATCTGTGCAATCTTATCGATATTTTTAGAAAAAAGTACAACACCATAAATAATCGAATACAATCTTTCTTGTAAAAATAAATCCTCAATATTTTTAAATTTTTCAAAAATTTTAAGTGCTAAATCTTCCTTGTTTCTTAAAATATTAACTGTTGCGATAGTTGCAATATCTCTAAGAATTCTATTTGTAGAAACTGTAAACCATATAAATAATGTGGCAAGTAATTCACATGTTTGGTCAGAAAAAGTAATATCATTCATTTTTAAAAATGGTAAAATTAAATGTTTTAATGAAAAATAATTATTTGCATTGTGATAATCTTTATCAAAGTAATTAATATAATTTTGAGATATAAATTGTGTCCAATCCGTATCAATATCTGCCATAGAGAGACCACTCAATTTTGAATGCAAATAGTCTGCATTTAATGGATGATTTTCAATCGCAGCGCAGGAAATTAAAGTCTGCCAATAATAATTTTCATTTTCACAATCATTTTTTAGCAATTCAAAACATTTTATAGTCGTTTCACTAATAGCATCTATATCTCTTTGTGATATTGAACGATAAAATGAGGAAATTAAAACCTCTTTAAAATCGGAATAAATTTTTTCACCCTTATATAAAGATATTAACTCAAATCCCCATTTTTCTGGAATAGCTATTGCTAAAAAATCTATTAAACCATAATACATATGTGATTTTTCTTTAAATAACTCAATTTTTTCTTTGAGTAATTTTTGTGTATTATTCATTTTGGGTTCATTTATATTTTGTAATAATATTTTTGTTGTTAAAAAGTCCCGATATCTATCATAAGAAACATAGATAAAATCTTGATTAATAACAAATAACCCACTTTTTTCTAAGTTATATAAAATTGTTTTAGACCAATTTGGATTAATATCAATATCTTTTATTGCATCCTTAATCTTTTGTTTTTCGATATGAATGTTGCCATTATTTTCATATATTAATTTTGCAATCCTTTCAATAACTTCATAAACAGTTTTATCATCTGCATCCAAATCTAGTTTGTTTGAAATATCATTATTTAGATATTCTAAATAAGCATCAAAAATCGTTGAAATACCATAAATTCCCTTAGGGAAATGTCCTTTGTATTGAAAAGCTTCACAAAGTGTTTTTAATATTAGAGGATTTGAAAGCTCAGGAGATAATAAAGGAGTGGATGGTATTTCTATTTTGTAAAATTCACAAAATGCATGTAATGCTTGAATAGAATTATTTAAAAAACCATTATGCCTAAAGAGTACAAAATCTTTGCTGTAATTAGAAAAATCTCCAAAGATATCTTTGCGATATTCTTCACGACAACTTATGATTAATCGGATATTTTCATAATTATCAGCTTCGTTCTTTAGTAATTTTATTTCAGTAAATATTTTTTTTCTTTCGCAAAATTCCCATTCATTAATTCCATCAATCATGAAAAGAGCTATTTGGTTTTTTGTTTTTGCATAGCTATTTAATGCTCCAAAAAGTTCTCTTATACTTTGAAATTCAGGAAATTGTTTTAAAATAGATACTTCAAGTGTTTTTTCATAAAAATAGTGTCCAAAGGTTAAAACAGCAATAAAATCATCGTTATTCAGCATTTGATTAACCATTTCACATAATAGATGTGTTTTTCCAGTTCCCGCATTTGCAAAAAGTAAGTAGTTTTTATTATTAACTTTATTTACAAAATTTGATATGGAATACCAATTCTCGTTAAATGTCCTTATTTCACGATTAACGCATTCATCCCAGTCTTTTTGTCTTTCCGCATCGCTAAGAGTTGGGTATCTGTTATACTTTGCCCAATCATCTGGTAAACTAGGTTTGCTATCTTTATCCCAAGATATTTTGCTCATAGTTGAACTGATTTTATTCAAATCATCTTCAGTAAAATTTAGAGATATAATTTCTTTAGTATTCAGTACTTCTTTAAAGAAATCCAATGTAGATGTAATAGTTTCTTCAAAGTTACTAGAATTTTCAATTTTGTCAAAACAGTTATATTTTTTTAAGAAATCAAAGGTATTTATAAGTGTTTTTAAATTTTTTCTGTATTTTTTTAATGCTGTTTTTGTTTTAACTAATTTAAAAATATAATCTTTGGTTGATGTTTGAACATTTAAATCTACAGAATATCTATCATTTGCTTTACATTTTATGTCTTCAAAATGTTCCTTAAACCAATCGGATGAAAAGACGACTTTATCAAACCAATATTTTATAATTCCAGTATTGTAATGCTTATCTTTTATAATTTCTTGTATAATTTCACTTTTACCAACCCATATAAATTCAATATCCCTGATATTTTTCCATTTATTAACATAATCAATCCATATTGTTTGCCCATCTTTTTTACCTTGTTTTTGGTCTGTCTTGTCGAATGGAGTAAAGATATAATATTTTTTTAAGTTTGTGTGTTTTTTCAATGCGGTTTCCACAGAAGAATTGATTTGTGACCATAAATTACTTAACTCATCAGAAAACTTTGCTTGCATTCCATATTCTTCATCATTATTAAACTTCCAATATGATTCAACTCCCGCATCACCACTAGCACCGTTTTTATTTATAAATTCAGCATTATTGTTCCAGTTTTTTTCTATTCCATAATTTCTAAAAATTTGACAACAAAATTCTTCAAATGCATCTTCCTGTGATGTAAAATGTTTTACTTGTATTTTTTGCAAATCTAAGTTCATACAAATACTCCTATTAGAAGAATTATAGCATAAATACCTCAAACGCTTTTATCTCATTTTAAAATATGTCGCGGTAATTTTATTACTAAATTTTAGAATTTTGTATCTCTTACTATTTTGTACAAATCTTATTCTATATAACAATGCGTTTATAAAACTCATCCATTTTATTAGCAACTTGAGCTTCTTTGGATTTGATTATGTGAGAGTAAGTGTTTAGGGTTACATTTTTATCTGCGTGTCCGAGTCGCCCACTTACAGTTACAATATCTTCACCTGATGAAATCAGTAAACTTGCGTTTGTATGTCGGAGTTGGTGAAATGTTATTTTCGGCAAATTATGACGTTTCAAAAAGTTTGTAAACCACTTATATGGTCGTTGAGTGCTTATTGGTTTGCCATCTTCATGCAAAAATACATATTCCCCATTTTGCCAAGCCGTTCCAAATTTCAATCGGTTTTCTGTTTGTTGCTTTTTGTATTCTTTCAACAAAGATATTACCGTCTTAGAAGCAGTTACAATTCTCATGCCTGCATCAGTTTTGGGCTTACCCTCAACATCACCAATTCCTGCAATATAGTGTCTTTGTTTATTTATACTTATTTCGCAGGTGTTGAAGTTAATATCTTCCCATTTTAAGCCTGTGAGTTCACCCTCTCGTAACCCAATATCTATCGCAAGATAAATCATTGTCATATACATCAATGGTTCACTACTTAACGCATTTAGCATTTCTGCAACTTGTTCATCATTGTAATACTTTGCTTTAGGCTTTGTTACTTTTTGAGGTTTTGTACGTACAGCAGGATTGTTCATCAAGATATTCCAATCAACTGCAGTTGACAATATTGAATGAATTACAATATGGTGATTACGAATAGTTTTTGTAGTTAGTGTATTAGTGGAATTGCTTTTGAACATTCGATAAAAATCAAGTTTATAAACTTCGCAAAGTTTTTGAGCTGTTGCATAATTCGTTGCTTGTCCATTTTTAAGTCGTCTACAAGTTTTGGAAGAAATTCCTGTTGTTTTTATCATGTGAGCAATTGTTAGTGGTTCTAAATACTTTGTCAATTTGTTTGTCGGTGTAAATTTCCCATCTAGTCTAACACCTTCTTCCGTAAGATTATTGTAGAATTGTATCAGGTGATGCGGTTGTATTTTCGCTAACTTTATATGACCAATTGCGGGTAATATTCTGTTAAGGATAATTTTGTAGGATTGTAATGTTGTTAGGGCAAGATTTTTTTCGGCATAATCTTCAAGCCACTTTTGTGTAAACTCCGCAAAAGTTATTTTTTCACCATCTAAGTAAACTCCGTTTAATACTTCGTTTTCAAACATCACCATTTGACGATTAAGCTCTTTTTTCGCTTGTTTTGGAGTTAATGTTTCGTCTAGTTTTATTGTTTTTCTTTTGCGTAATTTTTTGCCCTTTGAGTCGTAACCTTGACAAACCGTTAATCTGTACGTATATTCTGATGTTTTTTCGTAAAAAGCCATTTTGTTTTCCTCTTTATCATTTTTTATTATCTCCCTTTTTCATAACTTTCAGCTTCTTTTTCTTAAAAATAAATACAAGGTAACTGTTTCAGGAGCTATCCTGTGTATAACCCTCCTCTGTTGATTTTCTTAATACATTTCATATAATGTTCGTTGAAATCCTTACAACCGCATTTTGTAACAATTCGCTTGAACATCGGATATTTTTCAATAATTTTTTCTGCAACTTTGTTACCTTCTTCGTCATTATCAACATACAAATAAAATTGTTTATACTTTGAGAAGTCGACCGCTGTTATTTGTTTTAACAAAGATTGAATACCATTTGACGGTGTAACAATATGGTAGTGTTGAATTTGCCGTTGTTCTTTAAGGTGCTGATACAGAGCGTAGCCGTCAAAGTAACCTTCTACTATCGCTAAAATTTGTGTTGTCGGCTTGTATGAGTTAATCATCGCAAGTCCTGTTGGCGTCCATTTTTGTCGAGTTAAGCCATCTTTGCTAAAATTGTATGGTCTAAATTCAAACCCTAGAATTGTATTGGCTTTTTCTGTCGAATATTGGAATGTTGGAATTACCCAACGTCTTTTATCAACATCTACTCCAAGTTTAACTTCTCTAGTTGTTGATAACCTTAACCCTCTTTTTCTAAGTAACAAATGAGGAAGCATATCAATTGTTTGCAGTCTTTCGTTGCATTCTTGCATATAAAACTTAAACTCCAATTGCTTTTGTTTTGTAAAAATGTGTTTGAAGCGGTCTGTGTTGTTACAATCCGAATTAAGTTTTAGATTTAATTTACCTTTGTTTTTTTGAAGAATTTCTCTCAATATCATTGGAGCGTGGCTATTATCAGCAAAACACCAAAGAACACCTTTTGCGGAATTGAATTTTAAGTTATCTCGACCTGAGTCTTTGCACATTGGACACTGCCAAAAGTATTCATCGCCTGATTGTTTTTCAGATTCGCCTAAGGTTCCGACAATTAAGTCTAGTGTTAAATTTTTTGTTTTCATTTTTATTCCTTTCAATTTTTGCGGTAAATCTGGTCAATCCCAGTATTAACTTGCATTTTGACAAATATTTGAACGGGAATTGCGGTAATTGCCTTTAAATAAAACATTACAGGGATTGCCATCATTACCTATGTTTATATTAAGTCCTCAAGTTCTGAAGCCCCATTGTCTAAATCCTCTGATTTTGCAGTTGTGAGCCAATAAGCACGACCAGAATTATTATTTATAGGTTTGCTTAATAGCTGATATCCTTGAGACTGGGCAATTTCAGCAACACTTTGCATATCATCATCAAAACTATTTTTGAATTTATTTCGAGATACACCAAATTGTTTGAAATGAATAGTTGTCAAATCATTCTTTTTGAACTCTTTGCCAATATTTTCAAGAAAAAATTTGAAAATTTTGTCACATCTATCATCAAACGAAAGGCGGAAATTTAAAAATTTAATAAAATCAACACTTAATTTTTCAACCGTATCAATAGCCATTTCCATATCCTCAGGGTTTATAAAAAGTACATCAGGATGATTAAAGCAAGCATACTGACATGCGATTTTTAAGGCTTTTAGTTCCCTAGAACGCATTTCCTTTTGAATAAGCGTATTTTGTTCTTTTTGAATCATTGAATTAATTTTGAGTCTATAAGGGTACAAAACTTTAACAAAAGTTTCTTCCGTAAGCTCATATTGAGCATTGTTTTCAACCTTTTCAAAAATCTCATACAACTGAAGTCCGATGGCTTTTAAATCGCTGTAATACTTTTCTTCGGCTTTATAAGCTTTTCTTCCATCAGGTTCCATTTCATGATGTTCTAATTCAGGCATGAAAGTAATTATACAACGACGACTTAAACCTGTTTCCATAAGTAGGTTGAAATTTTTTAATAAATCAGACTTAAATGCTGTTGGGTCAGAGTAGAGTAATGCATTAACTGGTAAATCTTCAATATCTTCTTCTCTGTTTTCACCTTTAATACTCTTGGCTCGGAGTATACCGCTATAAGCTTCAAATAACATATTAAAAAATAATTTTTGCTCCGTTGTCATGTTACAAAGATATAATCCAAGCTCTGCAATTTTTATCATTAAACCAGCAAATTTTGCTTTTTTAAAAACTTTAGCATCACGGAAAAGTCCTTCTCTTGTCCCATCAGAAACCTCCATAACCAAATTCCCAAATTCTCTCATTTGTTCTTTTACAAATTTCTCACGTTGTTGCTGTTTTTCTTCACCTGGGAATTTTTGCCTTGCTTCTATTTCAAACTTTCGTTTTAGTCCTGCTTTTAATGTTTCTGCTGTGAATTTAAACCAAAGTTTAAATTGGTAAAACACAAACTTATCTAATTCATCTGACATACGGTCTTTGCCTGCACCTGATGGCATAAAGTTTATTGCATAGTGATTACAGAAGCCAGTACTACCATTTTCAACATATTTTATTCGTTTAAACGCTAACACTTGTGCGTTCTTTGCTAAGACTGTATTGATTATTGCATTCATTGGTCTTTCAGGATGAAATGCCCTCATTGTTTGCACCGCTTGTGCCAATGGTTTAGGCATATGCAAATCACCAACATTACAAGTAACTTTTTCTGACGCTTGAATTCTGTGGTACGAGTCCGTTAGCATAGGATTCATTTCAATTCTTTGCACAGGAGTAATTGTTTTTTGCACTATTTCCCCATTTTTATCAAAAGGAGTATTTAGTGAAACTTTTTTCATTATTATTCACCAACCTTTCTAATTTTATTTGAGTTTTCCGATTCTGTATTTGTTTGTGTTTCGCCATTGTTCAGGTATTCAATCAGGCTGTCAACATTAACAAGATATTTCGAGCCACTACGCACATATTTTACTTTCCCTTGCAAAACTAACCGACGGACATGGTATTTTGCCAGTCCGACAATTTCTGAACATTCACTAATTGATTTCATGGTTGGAATTTTTTCCATAGTTTTCTCCTTTTTTATTCCTATTTTTAACTCATTTTTAGAAAGGAAAATAACATACCCTTCTACTAATATATGCGTGTTTTTTGCCACTTGACGTGTTTTTTTTGAGGGTTTTATTAAGAATTATTAAGAAGAAGTAGTATATAAATGCACCTGCATGCTATGTTATTAGTGGATTTTAAGGATTTATTTCTTAGCATGAAATTTGTATGCAAAAAGCACTTTCTACATTGTTGTAAAAAGTGCTTTTGATAATGATATTTTTTAGTTTATTTTGTTGTAATCTGGTAAATATATTAATTTACTTTAAAGATTTATAAATGCGATACAAGATTTCAATATTAACTTCTTCTTTTCTAATAGCAGTGATTAGTTCTTCTTTCAAAATCTCTTTTTCTTGCAAATAGCCAAAATTAAACAAATCTTCAATTCCAATATTAAGAGCAGTTAATAACTTGGCAAGATGTTCAGCTGTAATAAAAGTTTTTCCTCTTTCAAGTTTACTAAGCGTTCTTTGTCCGAAACCAACCATTTCAGAAAGTTTATCTTGTGTAAGCTTTCTTTCAGTTCGTAAATCTTTGATACGCTTTCCTAAAAGTCCTTTTATGTCTAAGTTGTTTTCCATTACTGCCCTCGTTCCTTTAATAATAAGTGATTCATAGTTTACTTTACAGACTATCTGTGGACATAATAAACTTGCTTTTTAAGCTTTTTATGCGTAAAATACTCTCATTAAGTGTTACTGATGTTCAAATATTGCCTCTAAGTTCTAATGGCAGAAAGGAAATTATGGAAGCTCTGAAAGAAATTTTGATTAAGAATGAATGGTTTACCAAGCAAGAAGTAGAAGAAACTTTTACACCTGACGTTGTGAAGTGTATTGATGAATGTACTAGACCAAGACAAGATGAAATTTTTAATGCCTTTGATGGCTTAAAGCCACAAGATGTCAAAGTGTTGATAATCGGACAAGACCCTTACCCTGATGAAGCAAAAGCTCATGGACTTGCTTTTTCCTATAGAGATGCTTCTATTCCTGCTGATGATTCTTTAAGAAATATTTTTCATAAGATTAAAGACGATTTGGGCATAGATAATACTCATACAAATTTGTCAGCTTGGAAAGAGCAAGGTGTTTTATTGTTAAATACAGCATTAACATTTGCTCCTAATAATCAGGATTTCCATATTAAAGCTTGGCAAGATTTTATAAATCAAGTAATTTCTAAACTTCTTAAAATTAAGACAGAGTATAAGCAACCTCTAGTAATTATGTTATGGGGAAGAAAAGCTAATGAGATAAAAACACTTGCATATAAGGGGAAAGAACAAGAATTAGTGTTTAATCAACAATATCCATTGATTAAGATTTTGCGTTCTTCTCATCCATCCAACAATTATCAAGCTTGTACAAAAGCTATCTACAATGGTGAAATTCCTGCATTCAACTATACAAACTATAAACCTTTCAAAGAATGTAATGAGTTTCTAAAAGCTAACAGTTTTAACGAAATTAGGTGGTAATTAACGGTAAAGGAACGTACATGTTTAATAGCTATGATCCAATGAAACTTGTAAAAGAAATGCACAAAGTTAATAAAGAAGTTTCCGTACAAACTGGTAAAACTAATAAAGAAGATTTGTCAGAGCAGGTTGAAAAAATTGAGCCTGTTTTAAATAAAGAAAAATCTTCTAATGAACATAAAAAGAAACCCCAAAGGAAATTGAAGCGTAAAATATTTGCTTTTTTATTTATAGCTTTAATAATATGTTGTACTGCTATTTTTATTGTATATCGTGAAATTTGTGCTATGCCTTTCGAAAGGGACGATTATTTAGCAGATACTCATGTTTTTGTAAAAGCAACTTATAATACTAAATATCATGTTGCGAAAATAAATTTGACTATTGATGAAGTTATTGAAAAATGGCAAGTTACATTTTCTAATGGTAGTATTAGCGAAATTAAACTAATTTGTGAAACTGATGATGAAACTGTCAAAAAAGAGTTCTCGTTTAAAAATATTCCATTACTAGAGGGAGAAACTATTAATACAAGCACTTCTTTAGACAATATCAGCCTAAATGATTTTGTGCTGATAAAAGAGTTGCTATCTGGGAAAGTACAAATGACATACCCGCCACTAATTAATCTTGATAGTGCAGAAAGAGAAAAGTTGAAAAAGTATTACGAAAGTGGTTCTTGGCTTATGGGATTAATGTGGGCAAATGCTTTGATGGGAGGGTATTAGCATTATGGGTATTTTAAGCTACATAGTTATTGCTATTTTCTTAATAATAACAATTTCGTATTGGATAATTTTAGAAAGTTTTTGGTGTGGCTTAGGAATAGGCATACTCGTTATATTCCTGCTATGGATTGCTTTCTTACCCCTTTGGATTGCAAGAGTCAGGAAACATCCACATAGTTTGGCAATATTTCTCATAAACTTGCTACTTGGGTGGACTTTATTATTTTGGCTGATAGCACTTATTTGGGCTTTCGTTGGGAAAGAGGAGAAATAGGACGTTGCCTATACAGATAAAATTTTTCTGTTCCTCTTTCTAAAATCAAGAACTTATTCAGCTTGTTAGAAGAATAAATTAATTTGAATTCCTTTTTATCATCTTCGACCTGTTCAAGTAGTGTTAAAAGATTTTTTACCGATTTTTTGCAGATTGGAATGCTTTGTACAAGTTGAGAGTTTTCGTATTCCCAATAAGGTATTTCTTCAATATCTGCAACACTCACCTTTTCTAAATCTGCTTTATTTACCAGTTCTACCCTATTAGTAACTCCGTATTTTTGACAAAGTGAATCAATTCTTGGGTCGCAAGTTCGCATTGGTTTAGATAAATTTTTATTAATTTCTGCAAAAGTCTGATTATTTTTCAAACCTTGTAATATAATTAGTTCTTCTTTTGTTAAATACATTTTATCTCCAACTATTTCTTTGCAAATTTAAAATTTTACCCACTTTGCTCTTTATGTGTGCATAGGGTATTGATAAAAAATGGGATTACCATATTTTGCCCGTATTTGTATCATAATTTAGAGTAATCGTTTTGTTTAATTTTACAGATGTAATATCAATTACTTTTTTCTCTTTTTCTACATAACGACATCTAAATTCTGCATAATCATAGTAATACGCAAGAATTATATCATCTACCATTTTTATTATTTCTTTAGGGACATTTATGTCAAAAATTGTAACGCATTTTGGAGTTCTTTCACTTATGTTTCTTCGTAAAAGAGTATTTATAAAAATGCTTGCATTATATTTTTCTGCTATTTCTTTGACAAAATTGGCAACATTGTTATCAAATGAAATAAGTTGCTCTAAATCTTCATAACAATCAATGAAAATATAATCAGGCTTAAATTCTTTAATTTTTAGCTCTAACAAATGTTCATCTCCTAAAAGTTCAAATGTCTCTAAATTCCACTGAGAAATATTTTCTAATGCTTTTGCTATGAAACTTAAGTAGTTTTTAAAATGTGACTTTTCTACTTTCATAAAATCATTGTGTAGTTCTCTAACAATTAATCGCCTTAACAATTCTTGTCTCCATAAACCAAATGAACAAAATAAACATTTTTTACCACGAATACAAAGATTAGCTAATAAATTTAATGAAAAATTTGTTACATTATTTTCAGGCTTTCCGCCTAAAAGAATAATGGAGTTTCGTTTTAACCCGATAAGTAAGGAATCTAATTTATCAATTCCTGTTGTAATTTTCTGCTTGTTTTGTCCCATAAAAATATCCTTTATGTTTTTAAGTTTGCATAACTATTTATCATTGTTCAAATTTACAAATTCAAACTCATCCGTACTTTGATTTCTTACGAGTAAAGTGCTGTTTCTCAATTACATCTAATAATGTCATAACCCATATTTATAGCTTTTTGCTTAGCTTCGGCTCTGTTGTGAGCTTCTACAACTATTTCTTCCTGCCTTGCATATTTGCCACCTCTAACACGAACCAACATTTTATACTCATAAGTGTCTTTGTGGTGATATTCAGGCGGTTTGTCGTAAGAAATGAAACTTGTATCAAATTTCGGACTACTATAATCCACGTTATTTTGAGCAGGTGAAGAATTTGCCCACAAATCATCTTCATTATTGTAGTAATTTTCTTCGTACTCATCATTGTAATCGTCATAATAATCGTTATCAGAGTTATAAGTTCCTATCCGACCTCTGATTTCATTCATAAAGCCATTTACAAAAATGTAGATTACTAATGCAATTCCTAGCCATTTCATAAGTTTGTTCCTTTCTTTAGCTTGTTCACAAACTCATTATAAATAGCTTTTCAAAAACCCGCTCCCAAATTCATCGTTTCGGTATCTATCAGGGAATTTAAGACCTGTAACCTACTCAAAACTAACAAATAGCTTAGATTTACCACAATTACCATTGATAATATCTCTAAAATCTATGTCTTACTTGGGATTGACCAGATTTACCGCAAAAACCGATGTGTAATATTGAGTTTTGCTTAATCTCTGAAACCCTCTAAAATCAACAAAATTTTTCAGCAGTCCCTTTTTGGTCCCTTTTTTGCAAAATTTGCTCATTTTTTGAGTTCGAGGACAAGTTAGAAACGCACTAAAAAAGAGCCTTTTCAGGCTCTTTCTAAATGGAGGAGGAGGTGGGATTCGAACACGTATTTTTGCTTTTTGTGTTCTTAAATTTCTTCCTGTATCCTCTAATATTGTTTAGTTTCAGCCAATCATTCTTTTGGTAATTTCTTGTAACTTTCAGGGACTTTTTGTCGCTTCAGCCCCCCAATAGCCCCCATTTATTTTCATTATAAAATAAAAATATTTTTATGTTATCATCAATAAAAAGGGATAATAATGTTAGATTTTGTAAAACTATTTATTGATAAATTAACAGAATATTTTTGGCAAGCAATATTCCTTACAGGAGTAATATTATGGTTTTTAGCTAGATATAAACCTATGATATTCAATTTTCAACTGTTTGAAAATAAAGGTGGTATTGCACAAGCGATTCTTGTTTTTATTGTAGTGTTATCATCATGTTACATATTAATGAATTTTATGCATAATGTGAAAATATTTATCTCTAACAAATTGTATGAAGTGAAGAAACATCAATCAATGATTGCAGAACAAGATAAGCAAATTATGCAGTTTATTGAAGATTTATTTAATAATATGAGACCTAATCCAATTCCTGATGAACATCAAAATGTAAATTTATTAAAAATATTCCTTTTAACTTTATACAAAGAAAAAATTACGAAATTTCAATGTTATGAAATTTTTAATATTTTTGAAAAAAATGCCAATGAAAAACAATTAAATGCAGAAAAAGGTGAAATTTATTTCCCTATTTTATCAAAATATAAATGTATCGAATTTCAGAATATTCTTAATGACATAGGTATACTGTATTTCGATGGAATATACTATCATATAAACAGCAAATTATTTGAAAAATTAAGTGAATTAAAAAATAGAGGTATGATAGAAATATGATTATTTAAACCAATTATATATATGTGTATGTATGTTTGGTTTTTTAAATGTTTTTGCAACGGATTTTTAATCCTGCATAAAACTCATCCATCTTATTAGCAACCTGTGCTTCTTTTGATTTGATTATATGAGAGTAGGTATTCAGGGTTACGTTTTTATCTGCGTGTCCGAGTCGACCGCTTACGGTTACAATATCTTCACCAGATGAAATCAGCAAACTTGCATTTGTATGTCGGAGTTGGTGAAAGGTTATTTTCGGCAAATTATGACGTTTTAAAAAGTTTGTAAACCACTTGTAAGGTCGTTGTGTACTTATTGGTTTGCCATCTTCATGCAAAAATACATATTCGCCATTTTGCCAAGCCGTTCCGAATTTCAATCGGTTTTCTGTTTGTTGCTTTTTGTATTCTTTCAACAAAGATATTACTGTTTTGGAAGCTGTTACAGTTCTCATGCCTGCATCAGTTTTTGGTTTCCCCTCAACATCACCAATTCCTGCAATATAGTGTCTTTGTTTATTTATGCTAATTTCACAGGTGCTGAAGTTAATATCTTCCCATTTTAAACCCGTGAGTTCACCCTCTCTTAACCCGATATCTATCGCAAGATAAATCATTGTCATATACATCAAAGGTTCACTACTTAATGCATTTAGCATTTCTGCAACTTGTTCATCATTGTAATATTTCGCTTTTGGCTTTGTTACTTTTTGAGGTTTTGCACGTTCAGCAGGATTGTTCATTAAGATATTCCAATCAACTGCAGTTGATAATATTGAATGAATTACAATGTGGTGATTACGAACCGTTTTTCTTGTTAATTTATTTTCTGTATCTCCTTTAAACATTCTATGGAAATCTAACTTATAGATACGGCAAAGTTTTTGAGCAGTTGCATAATTAGTTGCCATACCCGTTTTTAATCTTCTACAAGTTTTAGAAGATATACTAGTCGTTTTAATTATATGTGCAATTGTTAACGGTTCAAGATATTTTATTAGATATTTTGTTGGTGTAAACCTGCCATCCAATCTCGCACCTTCTTCGTCAAGACTATTGTAAAATTGTATCAAGTGATGTGGTTGCAATTTGTTAAGTGTAATATGTCCTATTACAGGCAATATCCTGTTAAGTATGATTTTGTATGATACTAGAGTTGTAGGAGCTAAGTTTTTCTCTGCATAATCAGCAAGCCATTTTTCTGTAAATTTTGCAAATGTAATTTTGCCGCCATCTAAGTATATCCCATTTTCTACTTCTTTTTGAAACAACACACAGAGAGCATTCAATTCTTTTTGTCGCTTACTTTCTGACATGTTTTCAGGCAATTTAACGGTTTTTGAGACTCTCCTGTGCTTTCCGCTAGAATCATATCCCATTGATACCACTATTTTATATGAATTTTTAGACTTTTGTTCGTAATATGCCATTGTTACCTCTATTGTTTATTATCACTAATTTATCAGCTATAAGCACTCATTTTCTTAAGTTCAATTCTTCTGCTAGTATTTCAGGCTCAATAAGTGTTCATAGTATACTGATATACTGATACTACCGATACTTATATAGTAGTATCAGTAGTATCGGATATATCAGTTATTTTTATGCCCATAGGATATAATCATCTGCGAATTTAACACCTAAATGAAACTTGTGTACTCGTCTGCCGTTACTGCCATTAGCACTAGGAGGCGTATAGATAATGCTATCTACTTCTTGCATTAAATCTGTATATTTCCGCAATTTACGTCCTATGGATTCAGGTTTTTCATCAAGACTTATATTGCATTTTTCGATAAATGCATTGAGAAGTTCTTGTGCTGTTCCTCTCCAATCCGCATCTATTTCAATTAACTTACGTAATGCTTTAATAATAGGGTCATTATTATATTCTTTTACCTCTCGCTTCTTCGTTTGTATTTCAGCATTACCCTCACTTGTCCATTGACAAGTCGATTTATTGAAACTTAGGTACAGTTCATCAAATTCGACATCTCTACCAGTTATATGTAATTTTGCCTCATTTGATTCTCTACAATCTTTATCTAAAATGAAGATTGTATCAGCAACACCCATAATTCCGTTTGTTCCTGATATTTTATTGAAAACATCAGCATCTTTCTGTTTTCGCAAATGGTGTACTAATAAGACAGTAATATTATATTTGTCAGCGAAGCTTTTCAGTATACCAACTTCTCTGTAATCTGCTGCATACGCACCTTCTTGTCTGCTAGCACCCGTTCTGATTTTCTGCAAAGTGTCAATCGCTATGAGCTTGGTATTAGGGTGTTCTTGCATATATTTTTCTAACATATCTATTAATCCATTGGCTAAAGAAGGTGCTTTGATTGCAAAGTTAAAATTTTCAGGGATTTCATTTTCGTCAAGAATTTTTTCTAAACGATTTTTTAATCTATGACGACTGTCTTCTAAAGCTAGGTATAGACTTTCACCTTTATTTGTACGATATCCCAAGAAATCTATACCAGTTGCAACACTTAGGCAAATTGCTAAGGTGAGCCAACTTTTACCTGATTTCGGTTGAGCCACAACAAGAGCCAACCCTTGAGGTAGAAAGTTTTCCATACACCAATTTATTGGAGCGAGTTTTTGAGTTATTAGTTGTTTGGCAGAAATAAGTTCAAGTTGTTGATTTTCTCTCTGGTCAGCATTCTTACCTCTTGGTAATTTACAGAGTTCAAGCTTAAAGTAATCAATCGCTTGTTTTTGTGATAAATTTCTCGTTGCCATAAGGTAATCTATTATTGAACCTCCTGCACCTCCGTGAGCTCCAAAACATTTGAATGTTTTTGTCTTTGTATAATAGATAAAATCATCGCAATGTCCGCATATAGGACAGTTTTTGTACATAATGTATGTTTTAGTTTTGCGTGTCATTTCTCCGCATTCTTCATTTAGCAAACTTTCAAAGTCAAAATCCGCTTTTAATTTATCTAATTCTGTTGATTCTTCTTTTACAGGAACTATTGTTTTTTCACTAAGTTCCAAGATTTTATCAAATGATACAATTTTATCTAGTATTTTAACTTTTTTATTTGTCCCAAAGAAAATTCTATCAGCATTGACGCAACTTTTATCTGCTTGCGGAAACAATGCTACAAGTGTAGAAGCAATAAGCAATCTTTTGTTTTCATCTTTTACAGATTCATTCAATTTAAACAGAAGCCTGTATTTTGGTTTTTCTTCAGAATTTGAAAAAGTTTTGTAACATAGCATCGGAAGAATTTCATTATCTTTACATATTTGGATAGCCTCTTTTGGAGTGAGTATTGGTAAGTTCTTATCGTTGTTGTCAATATCAACACCAAAAATTTGTTGCTCTTTCCAATTTGAAGCTCCTAATCCTCCTTCAAGAATGCCTAGACTAAAAGATTTGCCTTGCTCTATTCCCGTTGCAAGCTCCTTAGTGGTTAGGTACTGAGCCTGACTATTTTGTGTACGGGTTTTAATACCACCAATGTCATTACTTTCAGGTTTTTGCGTAAATGCTTTGCTATCAATTTGTACTAAAAATTTAGTGTCTGGTTTTGTCATATTTGTTTCCTTTCAAAATTATATTCTTCGTACTGTTGCTATCTGGTACTGTGGCATTATCGCCGTTGTTCAGATAGTTAATTAAACTGTCCACATTCACAAGATACTTGACTCCTGAGCGAACATATTTGATTTTGTCCTGTAGGACTAGTTTTCGTACATGATACTTGGTTAGCCCCACAATTTTTGATGCCTCTGAAATGCTTTTCATTTCAGGAATTACAATTTTTCGTTGCATTTATCCTCCTTTCTTTAGATATGCTGAGTTGTAACAAATATCACTTTACAAAAGCCCAGAAAGGGGTGAGCAAAATTAGAAACTGATGAGTAAAAATGCAATAATTAAAAAGATTATTGCATTAATGCAAAAATATGTTAGAATAAAAATATGAAAAAGAAAGAACTAAACAAGCAACATCAATTATTAAGACAAATCTTTGGAAAGCGTTGTTATGATTTAAGGTGTGATGATGAAGTAAGTAGAACAAATAGGTGTAAAACTTCATATAAAAGTACATCTATGCAACAGTTAGCAACATTATTTTCGGCAAAAATAAAAGATAAGTATGATACCTCAAAAATATCACGATTAGAGAATTATACTGCAGAAGTGACCATATTAGATTTATACCTTTATCATAAACACTATAATGTATCATATAATTATTTAATGGGTAATACAGAAAATAAAAGAGAACAATATAATGGTGCATGGGAAAAATATGGTTTGTCTGATAAAACTTTAGATATTTTAAATAATCTTGCAAAAACAAATAGATATGAAAAAGAAATATTCGTATTAAATGAGCTTTTTGAAAGTGGGTTAGTACAGCCTTTACTTAATACATTGTATGATTATCTTCATAATGATTATGAAAATCGGTTACCTTCAGGATATAAACCTACCAATGGCGAACTTGTAGAAGTTGAATTGATAGCAAAAGCCGGAAAATTAAATTTAGGTAGTGACATTTTCCCGTTAGAAAAATTAAACAGCTTAAATAAACAAATTTTATATGATAAGTTAGAAGAGTTAAAGCAAGTATTAAACGATAAACAAAACTCAAAAAATAAACGAAACGAAACTAAAAATTCTAAAAAAATTTTAGACAATATATATAAAAATAAGACTTAAGTTGAAAGAATTTTAATCAAAATTTATTTAAAAAATCTTGAGGATTGCCAGATAGAATTTTAATAAATAATTATTTTATACTTTTATAAAACTGATACATTAACTTAATATCAACCTTTTCAGTGTTTATGGCTTCAATTAGTTCTTTTTTCAAAATTTCTTTTTCTTCAAGATGTTTGAAATTAAAAAGTTCTGTTGGTTCAACTTCTAGGGCAGTTATAATTTGAGCAAGAGTATCAGCCGTAACAAATGTTTGACCACATTCAATCTTGCTCAGAGTTCTTTCTGCCACTTCAACCGCTTCAGCTAATTGAGCTTGTGTCAATTTTTTCCCTGTTCTTAATTCTTTAATTCTCTTGCCTAAAAGCTTTTTTATATCTAGGTTGTTTTCCATTTTTGCCCTCACCAATATAATAATTTATTTATTGTGTTAAGAAAACGAAATGTGAGGCTCTTTTATGCTTGAAATAGTACATGACATGTTGTAAGATGGACTTGTAAGTTCTATTAAAGAATAAAACTTCACTTTTCAGGGTGGGGTAAAAATACTAGGAGCAACTAATGGAAGAAAATAAAAAGAATAAGTTAAATAAACTATTTAAAGCAATTGAAGCCTGCAAAAATTGTTCATTATGCCAAAACAAGATAAAATCAGTTGTTTCAAGAGGTAGTATTAATGCAAAAATTATGTTAATTGGTGAAGCTCCTGGAGAATTAGAAAATCAAGTTGGACAACCTTTTGTTGGGAAATCTGGTCAACAATTAAACAAATTGCTCTCTAAAGCAGGTTTTAATCCTGAACAAGATATTTATTTTTGTAACGTAATTAAATGTAGACCAGTAAAGAACAATAAAGATAGAAAACCTTACAAACAGGAAATAGAAGCTTGTATTAAATTCTTGAATGCTCAAATCGAAAATTATTGCTCCTAAAATAATAATACTTTGTGGAAATACTGCAAAAAATATTTTTAGAATCAATAAACCTATGAAAACCGTACATGGAACTTGTATCAATAATGGCAATATCAGATTATTTCCTGTTTATCACCCAAGGGCAAGTATTACAGATGAAGTTAAATTAAATGATTTTAAGAAAATAAAAAACAGTGAGGTTAATGATGAAAAAGCTACTATTTAGCATTTTTTTGACAGTAAGTTTATGTTTGATAGCACCTTTGTGTTTTGCGATTGATTGGACAGCTCAAGCTTCTGCGAACTTTCCAAAACAGCATTCTACTCCAAAACGAATGTCCTCAAGTGCTAAAATACAGGCATTTTATGACAAATGGGCTGAATCTATCGGAGAAAATGCTCAAATAAAAACTCTTGATACAGAATTTACCGGAATTGGCTATAAAGAACCAATAACAAACGATGTATTCCCAAAAATAATTATCCCTAAAAATGCTAACAATAATGTTATTTCTTGTAACCTTTATGGTGGAATTCTTAATAAAACAGCTTATGATAAATTAAAAACTCCGTTGTTATATGATTCCGAACATAACATTTGTGTTGCCGCCATTGCAGTTCGAGATTATTCAAATACTAGTATGCCATATTTTGAAGAACCAGCAGAGTTTAGAAGTGTCGTAAGCATATCAGGATATTTTCCAGATATTCCTCATGGAAGTATTAAATTAAGAGAAATTGCACTAATTCCAAACAATACAACTGACGAAAAAAAGATTGACAAATACATAAAAGAAACAATGAAATTATATAAAAACTTTTTAAGAGCAGAAGAATTAGGTGTTTCGGTGGACAAAGTCCCGTCAAAATTTTCTCAATCATTACAAAAAGGTTTAATTGACATACTTGAATGTGCAGGAGGTTTATTATTAAATCCTTAAAAACAAATTTCCTAATACTAGGAATTACACTTTTAATAATACAAGGGGTTGTATTTGCATATACGAAAGTAAATGTAACATATAAGACCGTTGGTAATACAACGACATATTATGCAAATGGAAAAGTTATTGGGACATACAAAACAAAAATGATGTCTAATGGTTTTGTAGAAACAGAAGCTTGTTATGGAGATTTTTGCCATTATGATGTTATGACTTCTCTAATGGCTAAAAATTATATCTACACATTGAAAGACATAATAAAAGCTAGTTATGAAAACAAAATATGGTTTGCACAACAAGCCCAACAAGAAAAACAGAAAGAACAAATTAAACAAGCAAATAAATTAATAATAGTCAAACAAGTTGCTGTTACTACCCCCAATGGTGAAAAAATATCTTTTCAGGAAGATAAAAATGGCGATGATTATTTAGTTATAAATGGACAAAGAGTAGAAGTCATCGGACGGAAATTGGCAACTGATAAAAATATGTATGATTATGACCCATATCCTGAAAATGCTCAACTGGAAAACGTAATTGCCAAAGCTGAACAGGAAGATGCTTATTTATCAAAGAAAAGGAGTTATGAAGAAATTATTTATTCCTCACCTCTGCTTGGAGAATTATTTAAACTTGTCTATAAGTTACGTGTCGAGTATGGTGTAAGTTATGAAGACGCACAAAAATTAATGACGTTTGGAATAAACAATAAACATTACAAACCAAGTGATTTATTATTGCCTAGTGAAAAACAAGCTATAAAATATCAAAAGCTTCACAAAGAAACAACAGATAAACTTAAAAATGTAACTTTCCCAAAACTTTAATACTATTGTCTAGGAAAAGAAATAAGACGTTGTCTATACAAATAAAATTTTTCGGTTTCTCTTTCTAAAATCAAAAATTTGTTCAACTTGTTAGAAGAATAAATTAATTTGAATTCCTTTTTATCGTCTTTAACCTGTTCAAGTAGTGTTAAAAGATTTTTCAATGATTTTTTACAGATTGGAATGCTTTGTACAAGTTGAGAGTTTTCGTATTCCCAATGAGGTATTTCTTCAATATCTGCAACACTCACCTTTTCTAAATCTGCTTTATTTACCAGTTCTACCCTATCAGTAACTCCGTATTTTTGACAAAGGGAATCAATTCTTGGGTCGCAAGTTCGTATTGGTTTAGCTAAATTTTTATTAATTTCTGCAAAAGTCTGATTATTTTTCAAACCTTGTAATATAATTAGTTCTTCTTTTGTTAAATACATACTTTGCTCCTATTAATAAGTTCAGCATTGATTTTATCTGCAAATATCTGATAAAAAATCATTTGCCAAGTTTTTTCATCCTCGTTTTTAATCATATCAATATTATAGTAATCAGGAATAGCGTAAGTGTGGTTGTCAACAAGAATAGTTTTTAAATCTTTTGTTATCTCGAAGTTACTATTAACAAGTCTATAATTTTTTGCTGTTTTTATTGCTTGAATATCGGAATTATTATTCTGTTTTGATTTTTTGTCTTTTGTTGGAACAATATCAATTTTTAAATTTTTATCAATGAAATCAATTATAATTTTTACCTGAGGCTTTTTATTTATGTTTTTAAGTTTATGACTTCCATCAGCATTAAATGTTTCATCATTATAAAATGTCAACACAATAGGCACCTGACGTTTTTCAGCCATTGATTTTATATGTTTTTGAGCAGTTATGTCTTGTTCCGATTCAATAAAAACACAATCAGGTTTTAATTTTTTTATCTTATTATTTGTTTTGGTCAATGTTTGGAATTTTTCAACATACAATCCCCAGTTACAAATATCATGGATTGCTTGTACAAGTAGTTTGTAATCCTCTTTTGTAAGATTTTGATTAATATCTATTTCGGCTTGTTTTAATAACAACTTTTGTACCAAATCTTCTTTTGATAAAGACTCCAAAAAACATAAGCAATTTAACCCTTTTAAACAAGTTTCATGTAATAAATCAATCATTAATTCTCTGTTTTTCAAAATAATAAATTTTTCATTTTCTAAACATTCAAATTCGTTCATTCTTATCTCCTTTTTGCTTTACAAAAGAGATAATAATCTTTTTTGAAAAAACTTGCTCCCAAATTCATCGTTTCGGTATCTATCAGGAAGTTTGAGCCTTGTAAATTTCTAAAATTTATTAATAATAACGCTTTATCACTAAGATTTTCACTAAAGTTATCTATTACAAGTTATAAGTTTTAATTTTCTAAAATTCAGTAAAATCAACATATTTCTTTCCCAGCCCCCAAACAGCCCCCTAATTGCCAAAATTAAACAAATTTTACGACTTAATAACATGTCCAAAACGCACTAAAAAAGAGCCTTTTTAGGCTCTTTCTAAATGGAGGAGGAGGTGGGATTCGAACCCACGGTACGCGTGAACGTACGACAGTTTTCAAGACTGCTCCAATCAACCGCTCTGGCACTCCTCCATACGATTGTTCGGATGTAATTCTATTGTATTAAATAATTTTTCTTTGTCAAGTGGCTTTTCCGAATTTATTTAATTTAACTTTTTACAAAAAAAATATTTCAACATATAAAATCCCGAATTCAAAAATTCCTCCTTCTCTCCAGTATATTTAAACCCCATCTTCACATAAAACCTAATTGCTCTCTCATTTTTATCCAAAACGTACAAAAAGACTTCTTTCGATTTCTCAATAACATTATTTAAAATCTTTGTACCAATCCCTTCTCCTTGAAAAAACGGATCTTTTTGTAAAAATTAATATCTCAGCAATCCTTGAAATATCCATATTACCAGCTTTTCGTAACATTTAATTTCCTCTTACCTATACTGCAACTTTATCAAATAAACCACATTCGTCAATTTTTTATGTAAATTTATCTTCACTCACATAGCAAAAAATATTTTTACAAAACTTATATGAACAAACATAGGAGAAATCAAATGAGCAAAATTAGTCCTATAATAGGCTCTACCAAACAACTTACAGGTGAAACAAGATTTATAAATGACGCATTACGAAAACATAAACTCACAAGACACAATTTAAAAACACTCAAACAATTTCAACCACTAAATGATGACATTGCAGAATTTAGTAGCAATTTTCAAAAAAATTACAACGACTATAAAAACATTGAAGAAACAAATTCTCTTATGTCTTTTGAGAGAAGAAAATTAGCTCAAATTGAAGATACCGTTTCACAAGGCTATTTTAGAGATGAAGAAATTTTTGATGAAATGAGCGATTATGCAAGCAGAAGCTATAGCTCTGACGACATTCCAATTGCTGAAAAGCCTAGTATTCTAAGTCAAATTTCTACAGTATTTTCTCTGGATAAAGACCTTGACAAATCTATTCAACGCAAATTAAAACGTATATCTATGGGGGATAAATTAGAAAAAGAAGCCGCTAAATTCGGTCGATATCTAACATTCCAAGAAACTCCTATTATTGCAGAAGAAGCTCTTGTCCAAAAAGAAGCAGGAATTTCAGAAAAAAGAATTATACAAAACTTTAAACGTTCATTTTTGAACAAACGAAATCCACAAGACAAGAATTTTTCTGTAGAATTATTCCGCTTTTTATCTCAAAAACCGGAAAACAGGAAAGATGTTATTTTAAAAGCCATAGATGGCGATGAAATCGTAGATACAGCATTAATTGAATTTTTCCCGAAAATCAATAGTATTTTGTCAAACGAAAAATTGACCCAAGAAGTTATGGAAGATTGCAGAGTGGATGGAATTACTGATCCTACTCAATGCAATTTTGCAAAGCAGTTATGCCAAATTTATGGCAAATGGGATGATACAACAAAAGATTTTCTTCAAAGAACAGTTTTTGACACAATAAAAGGTCCAAAATCTTGTGAAGAAGCAGTTAATATATCTTTAAAATGTTTAAGAGAAAATAATTATTCGATAACTAAAACTCTTATGGATAGAAATTACATTTATAAAATGAAACACCTTGATAAAGATATGCGCAAAAAAGTAGCTGAACTCAGCAAAAACTAATCAATTTTTCTCGCAAACTTTTTGTTATAAAAATGTATCACTAGCGGATAAAGAATCGTTATATATAATCCAATCAAAAAGCAACTGCTAAATCTTCCGATTGGAGCAGACATGTATTGCAAAAAGATCGGAGTTAAATATTCCTGTAAATACACTAAAATTAAACCGCCAAAAAGAAAAAATAAAGCTTTTCCCAAAAAACCGCATTGAGGTACATCAAAATTTACAAATCTTCTTTCTAACAACCACCCGGTAAAAGCGCCTAACGCAAATCCAGCTTTTGGGAAAGATTCAAATCTCATTTTTTCAGGATCAACAAGAATTACACCATTCAAATAATCAACCGGATAATGTTTAAACTCTGTATAAATTATCAATAAAATACACAAGATTAAAATAATTCCAAACGCAATTAAATCACGGTTTTTGCCGTTTTCAATCCATTTTAGCACTTTAGATGTCACATATAAAAGTCCAACACCCACAATCATTGAAACAACAACATCTTGAGGCGTATGAACACACAAGTAATTTCTTGAAAATGCGATTAAGAAAACCATTGTAATAAGGGAATATCTAAGAATTTTGTTTGACCAAAACTTAACTGCCAAAGCTCCAAATGTTCCCGTTGCAATCGCTGTATGACCGCTTGGAAAAGAGTAGCCAGTTGCGTGTTTCATGGCTTTTTCAAGAGGATGTATTCTATTATCCAAAATCCATGGGCGATAAATACATGCCGTAACTTTCAAAAATTGGTTAACAACAAGCGCTCCAAAAAAGTTCCAAATCAAATAAATCCCACATTTTTTGTTTAAAACCCAATAAAACAATGCAACCAAAAGCATTGCAAAACAATATTCCCCGAGAAGTGTTATATGATATAAAATCCAGTCAAACGCTCCATGCGTAACTTCTCTAAAATTTTGCAACATCAATAAATATTCTAGCTGTAATCCCAAAAATTTTTCCATAAAACAATTTTATTAAGAAAAATTTTCAAAATCAAATATCTTAAAAATTTTTCATGTATATAATTTGCAATATTTGTTAACATTTAACTGATTTTATTAAAGTTTTGAATATATTTTTCCGTTAATAGCGTATGTAGTGGAGATTAACTATGTTCGACGATATTAATATCAACAGTTTAGACGGAATTAAAAAGATTATAGCCCAAAAGTGTGACCAGAATAACGATGGAATTTTACAAGATACTAATAAATTGCAAGAGGTTAGTATTTTCAACAAAACTTGTAAAACCATTAAGGGGACAACTTTTATTTACAATGGACAAGCATATAATGCCGACGGTACTGAAAACTATACAAGAGAAGTTCCTCGAGAAATAAAAATGCCGGAATTTAAAATGTTTAAAAAGCCGAAAAATCTTACCCAAAAAGATAGCATAAGTACATCTTATGACTGGTCGCCGGAATGGTTGAATAACTCTATTGAACAAATGACAACTGCACCAAGATATAAAGGTAAATATAAAAAAAGTATTTTGCGTGGAAAAGCTCAAGCATTTATTGACAGTGGCAAAAAATGGGATATAGACCCACGGATTCTTCTTGCTGTTGCAATGCAAGAATCCGCAAGGGGTACTAAAACAAGAGGCAAAAACAGTGTTGGAGGTCCTAAACAAAATTTTAATTCAATAGAAGAGAGTATTGATCATATTGCACAGAGAATTGATACAATAAGGACTAAGCAACATAGAAAAAAAACTACAGTAGATTCAATTGCCTTTGGATACACAAATGTAAAAGCTTCCGCTCCAACATGGAGTAAAAATGTCAACAGTTACATAAATCAAGCGACAAAATACTACGAACCGCCTAAATAAGGTTAAACATTATAATCTATTCCATGTTTTTTAAAAAGTTGGTTGAAAAATTCTTTATTTTTCAAAATATTTTCATCTGTCAAAGTCATTGGCATAGTAAAATTTATAGGATGTTGTTTTTGACTTTTTTCAGCAATAACTTTATCCAAATATTCGCCTAAAACCTCATTTGTTTCGGCACAAATCTTTCTTTGTTGCGGTATATCAGCGTTTTCTTTGGCAATTTTCAACTTATCCGCCAAATCTTGCGCCTTTTGAGAAAATTTTTCATAACCATTTGATTTATCACCCGAAAGCGTTTTTAAGAACTTATCTCTATCAGAAAAAGCTAAATTTGGTGTAAATTTATATTTTGCATGGAAATAAATCGCAGTATCCTTTGAAATTATTTCAAAATTTTTAACCTTGTTTTCCATAATTTCTATAATGCTTGAAAGCCTCAAAATTTCCCCAAAATTAAACCCTTTTTGTTTATATTCGTCATTAACTCGAATAAAAAGTCCCGACATATTTGGAGAGCCTTCAAAATACGCAAATTCTTCATACCCCAGCAATTTATCAAACCTGTTTCTTAATTCGGTTATAAAATTATGTCCGTAACCAGCTTTTGGCATTTTCACATCAAGGTACAATTTTCCAAACTTATTTTCAGGCACAACAAAAGAACAAAGTTTTCTTGTATCACCTTGTGCAACATTAGTTATGATAGGTTTTGTGTTTTTTATAAATCTAGTTGGATTAATTGGGTTAATAATTTTCATAATACGTATGCTAATCTAAAACCTGTAAATAAAAATTTTTGCGTAATTTTTAGATTTTATAATATAATTCACCTATGACAACAATTGATTTTTCGAATGTAATAAAAATCAAAAACGCCGTTAATGAAAAATTCGGTGAATACGTACACTTTCATGATGCTTGTGGCGGACAATATTTTAACCTTGAACACACATCCCCGCAAATTATTGAATTTATAAAAGAATTTGTCAAAACTCTAGGCTATACCGCAGAATTTGAAGAAAATGGATTGTTTTTTACATTAAATTGATTAATCTTTTTTGATTTATAATATTTGTATGGAATATTGTAATAAATGCGGAAACAAATTAACCGAAAAAGAGTGTATAAATTGTGGAATAAGTGAAGGGATGGTTGCTTATTGCGAAAATTGTGACGAGTTCAAATTTCCAATGTACAATGTCGCAGTTAGTGCAGTCATCTGCAATCCTGATTTTTCCAAGATTTTATTAATCCAACAATACGGTAGACCAAAAAATATTCTCGTTGCCGGCTATGTAAATAAAGGCGAAAACCTTGAACATGCTCTTATTAGAGAAATTAAGGAAGAAGTCGGATTGGATGTAATAGATTTTAAGTTCAACGCATCAAGTTATTATGAAAAATCAAATACGCTGATTTGCAATTTTATTGTCAGAGCAAAAAACGAAAACTATTCACTCACAACCGAAGTTGATGCAGCAAACTGGTTTACAATCGAAAAATCTAAAGAGGCAATTTATAAAGGCAGTTTGGCAGAAAAATTTTATAATTTGGCAATTGAAAAAATTCAATCATGCTATAATTAAACTATTCTGAAAGGATTTTAAACATGAAAACAATTAAACTAACAAAAATGCAAGGTTGTGGAAACGACTTTGTAATAATTGATTACCCCGAATACGAAAAAACCGGATTAAAAATGAGCGAACTTGCCAAAAAAGTTTGCAATAGAAATTTTGGAGTCGGGGCAGATGGAATGATTATCCCGAAACTTAACCCTGAAAACAAAGAGGCAGATATCAGTTGGTATTTCTATAATTCAGACGGTTCTACCGCTCAAATGTGTGGAAACGGAATGAGATGTTTTGCAAAATATTGTATTGACAACAAACTAGTTGACAAAAAATCATTTAGTGTTGAAACACTTGCAGGAATTATCAAACCTGAACTTCTTGATAACGGATTAATTAAGGTAAATATGGGAAAACCGATTTTAGAAAACAAAAAAATCCCGTTTTGGAGCGAAAATGGAGAAAAGAAACTTACTGCCCTTGACAGAGAATTTGAAATTACCCCTGTTTCTATGGGAAATCCGCACTGTGTAATTATTACAGACGAAGATCCGATGAAACTTGCCCAAACTTACGGCCCTGTTATTGAAAAACACGAATTTTTCCCAGAAAAAACAAATACGGAGTTTGTAAGAGTAAAATCTCGCATGGAAATTGATATGCGTGTATTTGAACGTGGTTGCGGAATTACATTAGCATGTGGAACAGGAGCTTGTGCAAGCGTTGTTGCATGTGTTTTAAATAACTTAACAGAAAACAAAGTTAAAGTTAACCTTCTTGGAGGCCCTGTATTCATTGAATGGCAAGGTTCTGCGGATGATACAGAACAAGATATTTTCTTAATCGGCTCGGCTAACTATAGCTTTTTTGCAGATTATATCTTGTAAAATCCCGTATTTCCATGATATTATAAACTTATACACTAGAATAGGAGAAAATTAAACATGAAAACTTACGAATTATTAACTATATTCAAACCAAATTTGGATGCAGAAGAAGTTGAAAAAGCAGTTGAAACTTTGAATAAAGTTGTTGTTGATTTCGGCGGAAAAATTGAATCTACAGACAAAACTGGCAGAAAAAAATTAGCTTATGAAATCGAAAACTTCAGAGATGGATTTTTTGTTACTACAGAATTAAGCTTGCCTGCTGAAAAAGTAGCTGAATTTAGAAGACAATTGAAATTGAACGACAATGTTTTAAGAACTATGTTCTTAGAATCTTCAAAAGTTAGTGCATAAGCGTAGGTTGGGGATATTTTCCCCAACAATTTTAAAAAGAAAGAAAGAAAAATGGCATTTTCAAAAGCAGTAGTAACAGGAACAGTTTACAGAGCGCCGGAAAAACGTTTTACCCAAAACAATATTGCGGTATCTGCATTTGTTCTTAATATTGGCGAAAGAGAAGAAACTCTTGTAAGAGTTCTTTCAAGAAGGCAAGCGTTGGATGAAACTGTATCATCTTTGACTAAAGGCGATAGAGTTCTTGTTGAAGGCAGACTTCAAGTTGCAGTATCAAAAACTGATGATGGTGCAGAAAGAAGAATTTACGAGATTGATGCCAATACGGTTGAGAGAATGGGCGAAGGCGGTGGCTCTTCTGCTCCTTCAAACCAAAAATTCGGAACAGAAGAAATCGTTAAATTTGAATCAGATGATATGTCTAATGAATTGATTAACGAAGACGAAATTCCGTTCTAAAGAACATTTTGTCATTCTGAGGACAATAGCTATTTGAGTCCGAAGATGACGAAATAAAAAAGTGTAGTATAAAATAAAAAAGGCTAGAAAGGCTAATTCGAGAAATGGCAAGACAAAATAACGATGACAAGAAAAAACGTAAAAATTGTTCACTTTGTGCAGACAAAGTAGAAGCAATTGATTACAAAGATGCAGCAAAATTAAGAAGATACTTGACAGAAGCAGGAAAAATTATTCCTCGCCGTATTACAGGTAACTGCGCTAAGCACCAAAGAATGATTGCAACTGCAATTAAACGTGCTAGAGAAGCTGCTATCATTGATTACGTTTTTGACTAATCAATATTGCAAGATACTACAAAAACTGTCCAATTCTATAGTTTATGAATTGGGCAGTTTTGTTTTTATAAAAACTTTGCAGTTTTGGATGTTTTGCAGTTTTTTAAATCTTTAGGAGTTCCGGTAAATATAATTTCACCTCCGGCCTCTCCTCCTTCTGGTCCCATATCCACAATATAATCTGCATTTTTTATTACATCCAAATCATGTTCAATTACAATAACAGTCGCCCCATTATCTATCAAAGTTTGAAAAACCTTCAAAAGTGTCTGTACATCCAACGGATGTAAGCCTATTGTCGGTTCATCAAAAACAAATACAGAATTTGACTGTGATTTTCTCATCTCACTTGCCAGTTTCAATCTCTGTGCCTCACCACCTGACAAACTCGGTGTTGCTTCCCCAAGAGTTAAATAACCTAAACCTAAATCCTGCAAAACTTGCAATCTTTGCTGAACCACTTTCAAATTATGACATGCCTCAAGTGCCGTATTTACATCCATTTCCATCAATTTCGGTAACGAATAATTTTCATACTTAATACTTTCTGCAACTTTAGAATATCTTGAACCGCCACATTCCGGACAAGGGATTTCTACATCAGGCAAAAATTGGACATCTAAATTTATTACACCGGTTCCATCGCAAGTTTCACAACGCAATTTTCCTGTATTATACGAGAAATCTCCCGCTTTATAGCCCAATTCTTTTGCTTTTTCAGATTTTGCAAAAACTTTTCTCAACTCATCATGAATATTTGCATATGTCGCAACAGTCGAACGAACATTA
>ENA-UERG01000436-UERG01000436.1-human-gut-metagenome-genome-assembly--contig:-NODE-436-length-40840-cov-33.713024_pt1 | contig 40840 bp, 29 predicted proteins | sample MGYA00242954_ERZ507954 | MGnify/ENA primary metagenome ERZ507954 (study PRJEB26167, sample SAMN06115478) | human gut metagenome | host: Homo sapiens | place: China:Sichuan | collected 2015-01-21...
ATATTGACGAGGTGTTTATGAAAAAATTATTAAGCGTTATTATTGCCTTCGTTCTGGCTACGTTCGCTTTCACGGGGTGTTCTATGAAAAATAATACCGATAACGAAAATCCTGTGCCGTCTGCGGACGGAAGGGTAAAAGACAACAGAAATCTCACTCCCGCAGAGTACACTATGATGAATACCGTCGGCACGGACGCTCTCGGCAGATATTTCACCGAGGCGGCGGGTTATAAGACGGATACGAAATACGTCGGTATATGGTATTCGCTCTGGCTCGGGCAGCATACCGAACAGCAGGCGGCTATTTACGACAACAGCAAATTGTTGTCTACCGAAGAAGGCAAAGCCGCGCTCGAATCCATGACAGACAACGATCTTTCCAAAGTAAACGAGTTCCACTTCTGCGCCGAGCCGCTTTACGGTTACTATAACATGAACGACAAGTGGATAGTAACCCGTCATATGGAACTTTTAACTATGGCGGGCATCGACTATCTTTGCTTCGATACGACCAACTCCGTTATATACGCGGACGTTGCCAAACTCGTTATCGAAACATTGCTCGAATTTCAGAAGCAGGGCTTCAAAGTGCCGAAGGTAATGTTCTATACCAACTCGCACAGCGGCACTACGGCGAAGAAGATTTACGAAACCTTCTATCAGACCGAAAAATATAACGATATATGGTTTTCGCCCAACGGTAAGCCGTTAATCGCGGGTATCACGAGAGATAACGGCGGCGCGAGCGACCAACTCGCTAACGCAGGGTTTGATAACTATATGGACGAAAGCCTTGCCGACAGGTTCGAGATAGTCGAATCGCAGTGGCCGCAGGGCTGGATAAAGCACGATAACGCCATACCGTGGATGGACTGGGATTATCCGCAGAATATCCATAAAAACTACGGCGCGATCAGCGTTTCGGTCGCTCAACACGGCAGCACCATTCAGTTCAGCGATATGGAACCGAGATCGAGCAAGGGCTACAACCATAAAACCGGCGAAATCGAATCTTACGTAGCGGGCGCGAACTTCGAAACGGAGTGGGAAAGCGTTTTTGACTACGAAGCCCAAGGCAAAAAGATTAAAAACGTAATGGTAACCGGCTGGAACGAATGGATGGCTATCAAGTACACGATGTTCGGCAGAGTAACTTTCTGCGACGTGTACAACGACGAGTATTCGAGAGATATCGAACCGAGCGCGGGCATCGGCGGGGATAACTTCTATATGCAACTTGCCCGCAATATCCGTAAGTACAAGTTGACCGACCGCGTAAAATACAAATATCAGAAAATGACTATGGACATAGATAACGAAGACTCGCTTTTCCAGTGGGAAGCCGTAAAGGCGCACTACGTGGATTTTGCGGGCGACGCTATCGAACGTAACGGTCAGGACGCCGTCAAAAAAGGCAGATACACCGATAACAGCAACCGTAACGATATAACCGACGTAAAAGTAGTTCATAACAATTCCGATTTGTTCGTGTACGTCAGAACGAAAGACAATATAACGGCGTATAACGGCGCGGATAAAAACTGGATGACGCTTTTAATCGGAGCAACCGAAAACAATAACGGATTCAACGGTTACGACTATATTATCAACAGAAGCCCCAAGACCGACGGAACTACTTCGATCGAAAAGTCCACGGGCGGCTATAACTGGGCGAACGCGGGCAGCGCGGATTACAGAGTTTACGGCAACGTGATAGTGTATAAAATACCGCTTTCCACCCTCGGTCTTACCGCAGATAACTGCCATATCGTATTCAAAGTAACCGATAACGTTACAAAACCCGACGACATTATGAATTATTACGTTTCGGGCGATTGCGCTCCGATAGGAAGGTTGAGTTATTCGTATGGCTACTAAAAACGGATTTGTAAGTAAAATAATCGCTTCGTTTATGCTTGTTACGTGTCTTGCGGCTACGGGTTGTTCGTCGGGTAATTCGGGCGACGAAACCCCCAAGCCGAGCAAAAGAGAATATCATAATTACCCCGTTTACGACGCGGTGGACTTTTCGCTCGATTTGTGGCAAAAGCAAGAATATAAATTCTGCCCCGAATACGACCGAACGGAAACCGATTGTAACATAAAGGGCGTGTTTTTAAGGCACGACTATAAGGGCGAAGAGAGTTACGCTTTCGGATATCTCGGCTACCCGGAAAACTTTTCCGAAAATAAGACCTATCCCGCGGTGCTTTTAGTGCATGGCGGCGGCGGAACGGCTTATTATCAATGGGTTAAAGAGTGGAACGACCGCGGCTATGTCGCTTTCGCGATAGATACCGAAGGTCATATCCCCAAGGCAAGCGGAACGGTCGAAAACGCCCCCCAAGACTTGTATACGAAATCGGAATATCCCGCTCCGCATAATCAGAACTACGCCGACGCGGATAATAACGACATAGAAGACACCTGGATGTATTACGCGGTGTCGCTTGCCGTCCGCGCGAACTCGTTTTTGAGAAAACTTTCTTTCGTGGATTCGGATAAGGTCGGTATATGCGGAATAAGTTGGGGCGGAATAATCACGTCTATAACGACGGGTTACGACGACAGATTCGCGTTTTCTATCCCGATTTACTGCACGCTCAATAACTACGGCTCTACGGGCAATATCCCGTCGTACTATAATAACCACCGTAACGCTATCGTGTGGGACGACGATACGGGAATGTCAAGGGTAAATACGCCCATACTCTTTTTGGCGGGCATAAACGATATCAATCAGACCCCGCAGACGGTATCAAAAACCGCTTCGCGCTGCAAAAACGCGAGAATCTCTCTCGTAAAAGGCTTTTTACACTCGCACGCGCACGCTTTGGGTCGCGAAGAACCCTTCGCTTTCGCAGACGAGATAATTTTCGGCAAAAAGACCATGGCTACGTTTGAAAATCAGGATCCGACCGCGGCAAACGGCAATCTTAAAGTGGTCGCGCCCAAGGGTACTACCGTAAGCGGCGCAACGCTCGTTTATACCGATAACGCCGATTCGGGTTGGAGTGTGAAATCTCTCGCCGCGGATAACGGCAAAATAACGCTTACCGAAACGACGACCGCCGGCGGTTACTATTACGTTTTCGTTGAAGTAAACGGAACGGTAACTTCTACGCTTCTCGCAAAGGCGTAAAATAAAGAAAAAAATACGCAATGCGTATGAATTTATAATTTCATAAGGAGGAAATTATGAAGAAGAAACTTTTTGTAGTCTTTATGACTATAGCAATGGCTGTTTCGCTGGTGTGCGGCATGTCGTTTATGACAGCCTCCGCCTCGAACGACGTAGCGGCGCAGGACGCTCCTGCCGTGAATGACGAAATTACCGCCGTTGACTACGAATATGCGGCAGGGCAAGCGGGCTACGGATATGCCTATATGGCTAAAGGCTTCTCGCAAGCCGGCGGTTACTGGGCAAGTATCGGTATGGAAGACAAAGTCGTAGTAACGAAAGCCGACGGCACGGTCGTTTCCGGCGTAACCGTAGAATGTTGCGGAACGCAGGTTGCGATTATGCGTCAAAAGGCGACTGCACCTGCAGAAGGTGATACAATCAGATCCCTTGCCGGCTTTACCTACGGCGCGTGCTATCTCGGCGAAGACGTAGTGTTCGTTTACAGCGGTTCGGGTTTCGTAAAACAATTGCCCGAATCTGCAATTTCCGAAATCGAAGTAACTGCTATCGGCTACAATACGTCGTGGGGCGGTCCGACCGTTCAGTTTGAACTTTCTATCGCGGATGCAAACGCTTACGCTCAATATTCTTCGGGCGACAAAGGTCATCTTTCTTACGTAAACGCTTTCGGCGAAGTTAAACCTTTGGCAGACTGTACTTATATCGGTTCTAAAAACTATATAGCGCGTATAGGCAATGACTTAAACTCGTTGGAAACCTCGTATAAACCCATGAAAGGCGATATATTCACCGTCCGGAAAGGCTTTATGCTTACGCAGGCTACGAAGGGCGAAAGGGTAAATAAAGACTTTGCGTTCATCTACGACGGTCAGAACTTTATCGCTTACGACGCCGCAACTCACGCCGTAACCGAACTTTCGATTACCAATGCGGCGAGCGAAAATACCGTTTATATCGACGGCGTTCTTAAACTCAACCTTAAAACTAACGACGGAGCAATCTATACTCCTAAATTCTCTACTTCCAACGCGCAGGTCGCTACCGTTTTCGACGACGGAACGATAACGGGCGTAGCCGCGGGTAACGCTACTATTACCGCAAAAGTCGGCGATAAAGAAGCGACTTACGACGTAGTAGTCAAAGCCGCTCCCGTAGTAACGGGCGTAGAGTTCGAAACCGTTTACGACATTCTCGTCAGCCCCGACGCGGACGAAGTTACTATCCCCGAAGATTTCGCTATCGTAAAAATTTACAGCGACAACGCTAAAAGTTCGCCCATTCTTTTGACCTCTGAAAACGCTTGGTTCAAAGAATCCGTCAACGTATCCGCTCTCGGCGATACCGCCACGACGGCGACAATAGTAGTCGAAGTAGAAGGTAAGCAATACGAACTTACCGTAAACGTTAAACTTATTCCCGCAATCACGCTTAACAGTATCAATTATGACCCCACCAACTGGGGCGCTCCGACGATAATCGTTAAGTTTAATCTTGCAAATAATGCGGCGTATCCGCTTTATTTTGCCGGCGACAAAGCGAACTTGTCTTACGTAAACGCTTACGGCGAAGTTAAACCTTTGGCAGATTGCACTTACGTAAACGACGGACACTTTATAATGCGTATGGCCGAATCTGTTCAAGGTGGCAATACGGGTGTATATTCCGCGATGACGGGCGATATCTTTACGATTAAGAGAGGTTTCACCCTTCGCTACGGAAGAGTCGCAGAGATGATCAGAGAAGAACTTAAATTTATCTTCGACGGCGCGGAAGCGAAATTTATTCCTTACGTTCCCGCAACTCACGACGTAACCGAATTCAATATCACTAACGATACTGCTAAAAACGAAGTTTACGCAGGCGCAACGCTTCAACTTACGTATTCCGCAAACGCAGGCGCGCTTTATACCCCGAAATTCACTTCGTCCGACGATACCGTCGCTACGGTTTCCGCAAGCGGCTTAATTACGGGCGTTAAAGAAGGTAACGCTACTATTACCGCAAAGGTCGGCTCGATTGAAAAGACTTTTGCCGTAGTGGTTCACCCCGCTTTGACCGTCGAAGAAGTCAGATTCGACCGCAGTTATACCATAATGGCTGAAAAAGGTTCTGCCGCCGCTATACCGTCTAATTTCACGGTCGTTAAAGTTTTCAGCAACGGCAGCGAAAGCGAGCCTATCACCTTGACGGCTGACAACGCGAGATTCAAAACTGCCGTCGATACGAGCGTTATTCCCGCAGACCCGCTGGGACTTGGCAGAATGAAAGTTACCATAGTCGTAACGATCGATGACGAAGAATACGAACTCGAAGAATACGTTCGCGTATACGAAGTCGCAGATCTCGAAATTACCGAAGTCGCGCCCGTCGATTGGTTCTTGTATTATTCGTTCATCGAATACCCCAACAGTACTTTCAACGTTTGCAATATTACGAGCGTTGCGGATCTTCCGGATTTCGCCGACCATATCGAATATTACAGAGACGGCGAAAAGATTTCCGTAGGACTTTATATTTTAGGTAAAGGCAATATCTGCGTTATGCCCGCAAGAGCCGACGGTAAAACCGTAGAAGGAAACAAAGATCTCGATAACGACAACTTCAGCGAACGTCTGTATAAACAGGGCGACACCATAAAACTCATTGCGGGTCTCACCGTTTACGGACATACGGGTCTTGCTCCTACCGCAACCGACACCGGCGCGTACAGCGACGATAAAGGTATGCTTTACAAAGACGCCGTTCTTAAAAACGACGTAATGTACAGATTTACGGGTAACAGTTGGTCGCTCTACATTCCGTACACCGATATGGAAGTCGCGTCCGAAACTCTCGAAGTCGCGCTCGGCACGGATAACGCTACCGTGGGCGCGTCGAGAATTCCCGCAAACGCTACGACGGGTAAGTTCACTTACGTTTCGAGCGATACGACCGTTCTTACCGTTGCAGAAAACGGAAAGATCAATGCGCTTAAAGAAGGCGCAGCCACCATCACCGTAACTCTTTCGAGCGAAGACGGCGAAACCATTACCAAAACCGTCAGCGTAAACGTAGTCAATAAGATTATAAGGCTCGAAATCAGCGGCAAACTCACCGTTAAACCGGGTACCGAAACGCTCGACCTTTCCAAAGTCAAAGGCTACTACGTTTACGGTAACGGCGACAGAGTAGAGGCTACCGACCTTGCAAACGCAATCTACGTAGGCTACGACCCCGACGAAAAGGGCGAACAGAACGTAGTTATCAGGGTAACTCACGAAGGTCAGCAATATACCGCTAACCTTATCGTAGAAGTAAAAGCGGCAACTCAGAAGAAAGGTTGTAAGTCCGGCGTAGCAAGCGCTTCCGCGCTTTCGTTGCTCGGCTTGGGCGTTATCGCTCTCGCTAAAAAGAAGAGAAAATAAAAACACTTAAAGACTTATAAAAAAGTCTTACGCGATCGTCGCCCGCCCGAGGGCGGGCGACGAACCGCTTTAATCGACTGAATTATGCTTAAAATTATCAACTTCAAAACGGAATATCAGGTATCGCCGCTCGGCGTAGACAATAAAAAACCGCGTTTTTCATGGCAGTACAGCGAAGCCGCGGATATAACGGGTTATAAAATATCCGTGCGTAAAGACGGCAAGTCCGCCGTAAACGTATGGGATAGCGGCTGGCTCGGTTACGTCGATTCTATCGGTATAGAGTACGGCGGAAAAGCCCTTGAATCTCATACGAGATATTTCGTAAACGCAGCCGTCAAAACCGCTTCGGGCGAAATTATCGAAAGCGGCGAACAAGCCTTTGAAACGGGTCTTTTCGACGAATCCGACTGGAAGGGCAAATGGGTTGCAATACCCGTAAACTTTAACGGCGGAACTTTGCTTTTCCGTAAGGTAATAACCCTGCCGAAAGACAAAAAAGTACTTCGCGCAAGGGCGTATATCTGCGGGCTCGGGTATCACGAATTTTTCCTTAACGGTAAGAAGATCGGCGATGAAAGACTTAATCCGTCCGTTACCGAATACGCCGAAAGGGTAGAGTATTGCGTGTACCCCATGGACGATTTGCTCGTCGGCGATAACGTCGTCGGCGTTGAACTCGGCTACGGCTGGTTCGGCGCGAGAAAACTCAACGCGCAATTTTACGTCGAATTCGACGACGGCAGTTATTTCGAAGACCATTCCGGCCCCGCAAACGGCTGGTGGGTAGGCGGAAGCCCCACGATAGATAACGGCATTTATTCGGGCGAAATCTACGACGCGAGAATAGAAGAAAAATATCCGCTTAACTGGGCTACGCTCGACTACGAGCCGACCTGGGCAAACGGCTGGATGTATACCATAGCGACCGACGCTCCGCGCGGTAAACTCGTTTCGCAATATATTAACCCTATCAAAGTCTGCGGAACTTTCAAAGAAGTTTCAAGGGAGAACAAGGGCAACGGCGTTTTCGTGTCCGATATGGGCGCGAATTTCGCGGGCTGGGTAAGGATAAAAGTCAAAGGCGAACGCGGCGCGGCGGTTACGATGAAGTTCGGCGAACGCCTCGACGATAACGGTTTCGTCAATCAACTCAATCTCCGCTCGGCAAGATGCTCGGATAAGTATATACTTCGAGGCGAGGGCGTAGAAGAATTTGCGCCGAGGTTTACGTATCACGGTTTCCAGTACGTCGAATTCGTAATAGAAGGCAACGCCGAACTTTTAGAAGTCGTCGGCGAACACGTACACAGTTCGTGCGACGTGGTAGGGTCGTTCAGATGTTCAGACGAAACTCTCAACCGACTGCACGAAATAGCCGTTCTGACCGAACGGAGCAACGAACATTCGATACTTACCGATTGTCCGCAACGCGACGAGCGTTTCGGCTGGCTCAACGATTTGGGTTCAAGGGTTTTTCAGACGGTCTATAATATCGACATGTCGAGATTTTTCCCCAAGTTCACCCGCGATATAACTCATTCGCAGACGGCAAAGGGCGAAATCGCCGATACCGTACCTTTCTATACGGGCGGAATCCCCGCAGACCCCGTGTGCGTAATCTATCTGCTTATGGCTGACTACGCCTATCGTTATTACGGCGATAAATCGGTTTGCGAAAGCGAATACGAACACTTAAAAGCGTGGGTCGAGTACTTAAAGAGCAGGTCGAAAGGCTATATAACCGATTATTACTATTACGGCGACTGGGTGCTTCCGTACCCCGAAACCGTTCAGCCCGACAATATTTTCGTATCCACCGCATACCTTTTCTGGCATCTTAAAGAGATGAAAAAGATTGCCGAAATCGTGGGCAATAAGGCGGATATCGCGCTCTATAAAAAAGATATCGAACTTTGTCGCAAGGCGATAAACGATAAATACTTCGATCCGGAAACCAAAAACTATTCGCGCGGAACGCAGACCGAAAACGCGCTTGCCGTATCTCTCGGTATATGCGCAGACGAGCATGCGACAGAGGTCGCCGAAAACGTCTATAAAGACGTAGTCGCGAGAAATTACCACTGCACGAGCGGTAACGTAGGCTATCGGCACGTTTTCTACGTCCTCGCCGAAAACGGTCATGCGGACGCGGTCGTGAAAATTCTTAAAAACCCCGAATATCCCGGCTGGGGATATATGATTGCGAGCGGCGCGACGAGCGTCTGGGAAAGATGGGAGTCGAAAATGACCAACGAAATGCACTCGTTCAACCACCCGATGTACGGCAGTTACGACGCGTTTTTGTATAAGTTTCTGGGCGGTATCGACGTTAGCGAAGACGCGTTCGGCGCGGATAAACTTACAGTCGCCCCCGTATTCGCAGACGGCATAGATTTCGTAGAAACTTCGTATAAAACCGTGCGCGGCAAACTCGAAGTAAAGTGGCAAAGAAACAATGCGGGTATCGGGCTCGATATAACCGTTCCTCCGACGTCGATCGTCGAGTTGACGTTAAACGGCAAAAAACGCGAATTAAAGGCGGGCAGGCATACCTTCAAAATCGATAAATAAAAATATTTATAAGGAGATAATTTATGAAAACCGTAAAAGATAAATATCTGGTAGTAGGCGCGGATTTCGCGGGCTTTCCGCTTAAAGAAATCGTCGTCGAACATCTCGAAAAAAAAGGCTGGAAGATACTCGATTTGGGCGTCAAAAAGGACAGCGATCCCAAAGATACCGATCTGATGTTCCATAGAGTAGGGCTTCGCGTCGGCGCGGAAATTTCCGAAGGCAATTATGAACGCGCGCTCGTGTTCTGCGGAACGGGTATGGGCATACATATCGCGGCAAGCAAATGCCCGCACGTTCACGCAGGCGTCGTAGAAAGTCTGCCGGCTGCTATAAGAGCCATTACGGGTAACGGAGTAAACGTACTCGCCATGGGCGCGTTTTACGTCGCGCCTCAAACGGCGTGCGACATCGCCGACGCTTATCTTGCCAATTCGCTCGGCAGCGGCTGGGAATGGTGGCATAATTTCTACGAATTCCATAAACTCGCTATTGACGAATTAGAGGCTTTCAATTACGACGAGTATAAAAAGAACGGCTTCAAAGTTCACAAACTCGGCGATTACGATCTGACTCTCGATTTCGACAAAAAACCCGAATAAACGACGCGTTTAGTATCGTCATCGCGAGCGAAGCGTGGCGACCTTAGGCAGGTCGCTCCCTCTCCCGCTTCAACGGGAGAGCATACTCCCGGAAGGGTGGGATGCGGCTGAACGTATTATTTTTCCCTTTTCGCCGCAATTCTCTTTATTTCGCTTGAAAATAAGCAAAATTTGTGTTAATATTTAGGCATAAACGAGCAGGAGAGATATTATGAGAGTTTATAAAGTCGTACCCGTACCGGGCAGAGTGGTAGGGAAAACCGCAGGTGAGGCAGTGGCTAAAATGGAAGGTTTGTCGAATACCATTATCCGCGAATCGGTCGGCGGGTGGGAACTTATCGGCACTATGCCGATGTACGTTTCGGCAGTCGACGGCGTGGGTGTCGGCGAACCGTATAACGCTATGATTTTCGCCCGCGAACAATTAAAAGAAGTTCCGTCGGGCAGCGCGCTCGAAAAAAGACTTCGGGAAGATAAAAAATAAAGACTATAAACGAATGTAAAATGTGCGGGGCAAATCGTAAAGATTTGCCCCACACATTTTTGAGTTATTTATTTTGTATTCGTAAGTCTGATAAGTTCCGAAAGCAGATTGCCTACTTCGGACGGTTCGGCGGAAGAAAGCATTTTTTCAACTTCCGAAATGTCGTCGTATTTCTTCATACCCGCATTATGCGCCGTTTTTACCGATTTATGCGCATTTATGAATGTCATGTTGAGCGTAAGCGAAACGTCTCCCGGAAAGGGGAATACGAGGAGTTAATGGCTACTTGCGGCAAGTCGTTTTGCCGCCTTCTTTTTTTGCGACGAGGTACGCGACGTGCGCGATAAGCGCGGCAAACTCCGTAAATAAAAGCGTATATACGATAAGGAAAATCGGGTACGGGTAGGCTTTTTGGAATATTCCGAAAGGATTGTCTTTGCCGGGGAAAGTCTTTGAAACGAAGTACATATTTACTTTTTGCCCCGTAATTGCGGGAATTGCAAAGTTCAGTATTATCGCGATTACGAACAATATGCAGTAAACCAAAAAACTTTCGAAAAACAATTTAACCGAGAATTTTTTAGCGTACAAAACGAGAGCCGAAACGCCCGTTATCATCATTAAGGCGTGGTGTAAAAGGGATTGAAAACTTATTCCGTAATTATTTACGAGCGTACTCGGATAGAGCATTACGCAAGTGCCGGCAAACAGGGCGTAGGTCGCGTTGTACGCCGAAACCGCGTCGTAAAGTTTTCCTTTTTTGGCAATCGCGCAGAACAAAAACGTGTATAACGGGGTGGAGCAGAACTGCCACGGGAAAAAGTACCATTCGTAATGAAAGGTTCCCGTTTTGAACGAGTAGCAAAATTGTTTATATAGTTCGCCGACCCACATTAAAACGGACGATAAAACGTATAAAAAATATAAGTTTTTTTCGCCCTTTTTAAGGGTGTATATAACGGCGAATACCATCGCCGCTATCGTCAGAGCAAAAAATACGCAATGGAACAGTCCGTATTCCTGCAATCTCTGTCCGTTGGCGGTGGGTATCTGTATCACCCTTACAAATTCTTTCATATCCATAAGCGTATCCTATTTTTTATCCGTCGTAATCAAATACGTTTCTTCGCCGACTTCGCAGATTTTGGAGTACAGGGCGTAAGCCGCGCCCGAAAGTATATCCAGCACTCTCTGAGCGGTGGTATCTCTCACTTCGGTTAAAAACACGAGCGCGGGCTTGTTATCCAAAAGACAGTCTATAATACCCGCGACGTCGTCGAAAGAACGGGGGCGGAATTCGTCTATATGCGCGTATTTTTTGCGGTCGAATCCGTAATCGCCTTGCTCGTTTTCTTGTCGTTCCGCTTCGGTTTTTTTCTCTTTTTTAGGTTTTGCGTCAACTTTTTTAGTCAAAAACTCGAAAAATCCCACAATTTCCTCCTTATTTGTTTTCTTCGGGGTATCTCTGACCGAAAATCGCTCTGCCTATGCGGATCATATTGCTGCCGTTGGCTACCGCGATTTTATAGTCGCCCGACATACCGATAGAAAGATATTTCATATCGGGCAGATTTTTTCTCTTTTCGTCGTAAAATGCGCGTATCTCGCGCGTAATCCGCGCCAGCGTTTCGGCGTCGGCGGTTATGGGCAGTTGCACGGTTATAGGGAGCATTGCCATAATTCCGATTATTTTAAGGTTAGGCAAAGCCGCCATTTCGTCGAAATCTCTTTTAAGGTCGTCGAACGGCATACCCGTTTTCGATTCTTCGCATCCGGCGTTTATTTCGGGCATTATATTCTGAATTACGCCTTTTTTAGCGGCGAAGTCGTTGATTTTTCTCGCCATATCGAGCGACGAAACGGAATCTATGCTGTACGCTTTGCCTACCACGTATTTGAGTTTGTTCGATTGAAGCGTGCCTATAAAATGCTTTTCCAAGCCCTCGGGGTAAAAGGGGAATTTATCTCTGAACTCCTGCGCGTGATTTTCGCCGATAACGGTAAGTCCGTTTTCGTATGCTTCCGTTATTTTATCCATAGCGACGTATTTCGTCGCGCCGAGAAGCGTTATTTTTTCGCCGAAATTGTTTCCTTTATCGATATCGGCAAGTATCGCGTTCAATCTTTCTTTTACTTCACTCATTTTTATGGCTCTGTTTTATTATTTTGCGGCGTAGCGTATCCCTTGCCTTCCCTTGCAGGGAAGGTGGCGGCGTAGCCGTCGGATGAGTTGACTCAAAGCGTTCGTAAAAAAACGAAAGGGCGGACTTTATCGTCCGCCCGAAATTTCAAAAATACTGCGCATTTCTCGTCGACACGTCGTACCGAAGCGGTAACGGGGCAGGTCGCTCCTTCAAAGCAACCTTATGGCACACGCAAATAACCGTTTAGTGCTGCTATATCCCTATCCTGACACGGTTCGCGGGTTCACGTTGCATAAGACCTTGATATCATCACGCCTTACCGCGCGCAGCCAACCATACGGCGAGCCTCGGAGAACCTTCAGCCTTGCTACGGCGGATTGCAAGTACAGGGCACCGCCGGCTCCCCACCTAGCGCAGTAGTTATATTGTAAACTACTTTTCAAAAAAACGCAATAAAAAAACCGCCGATAGCGAAAATATTTGTCGAAATATTTTCAGTCTCTACTATTTCTCGAAAATTAAAGATAAATTTAAGGTTGATTTATGCCGAAATTCTCTCATCGGAATTATCAAAAGTTATTGTCCCGTTTTTGGTATAACGTTCGTGATAGAATGGTATCGAAAGGAAGTGAATACAAATGAAAAATTTCGAATCTATCATCGGTTACGACGCCGAAAAAGAAGAACTGATGCGCCTTTGCGACGTATTGAAAAACAGAAACAAGTATGCCGATTTAGGGGTAAAAATGCCGCAAGCGATACTTATATACGGCGAGCCCGGATTGGGCAAAACGTTAATGGCGAAAACTTTAATCGAAAACAGCGGCAGAAATTGCTATTCTTGTAAGAAAGACCGTGCGGGCGACGCTTTCGTGGATAAAATCAGAGAAACTTTTGAATCTGCGATAAATAATCAGCCGTCCATCGTTTTTTTAGACGACGTCGATAAATTCGCGCAGGATAATTTAAGGGAAGACAACAATAAAGAAGAATTCGTTACCATTCAATCGTGTTTTGACGATATAAATGATAAGGACGTATTCGTGGTGGCAACGGCAAACGAAATATTAAACATTCCTTATTCGTTATTAAGAGAAGGGCGATTCGGCAGACGAATAAAAGTCGACGCGCCGAGTAGGGAAGATTCGGTAAAAATAATCGGGTATTTTTTACGGAACAAGCCAGTATCAAAAGAGGTTTCGGCTGAATTTATCGCCGATTTTTTAGGCGGAAAAACGTGCGCGTTTTTAGAAGAAGCGGTAAACGAAGCGGGGATATACGCGGGATATGAAGGTAAAAACGAAATAAATAAAAAGCATTTTATCAACGCCGTTATGCGTTTAACGACTAAAAATTTACCCTCGAAGAAAATGAACGAAAAAGAAAAACGAATCGTCTGCGTTCACGAATCGGGGCATGCCGTAGCGTCTGTAATTTCGGGTAAAAAGGTATCCGTGATTACGTTTAAGGAACACGGAAACGTCGGCGGATTCTGCTCCTTTTGCGATTACGAGAAAAATTATACGTACGACGAATTCAAAAACGAGATAATTATTTTACTCGCGGGGAAAGCCGCTACGGAACTCGTTTGTAACGTTGCGGATCCGGGAGCGGAATCTGATATAGAAACGGCGATTAAACTAATAAGACGGCGCATAGAAAAACTTGCCACCGACGGCTTTTATTATCTTTACGACAGAAACGAATACGATCATGATCAGCCCGTCAGACGAATCGAAAATATCGAAGAGAAAATTTCGGAAACGCTCGAAAAATTATACGCGGAAACGATATCGATGATCCGAAACCACGAAGATTTATTGACAGTCGTCGCATCCGCTTTATCAGAGAAAGAAGTTTTGGTATGGGACGATATTTGCGATATCGTAAACGGTATGCCAGACAAGAATAATACGAACCCCGCCAAAACGCCGATATTTCCGTGCTTTTAGGCAAATCCGATTTCGCCCGTACGACAAATATAAGACGGTCGCGGAACAATGTATTAGCCTGAAAACACGGCGCAAGACCGAGGTTCGTATTATTCTTGGCTGGCATACAGGACAAGAATGCTTGAAATTTTCCGTCGGATTTTGTATAATCGTAGTATTAAAACGGATACGAAGGCAACGATGGATAGTTACGAACCGAAAAAATTGGCGATTATAAGGATTTTGCAGATTCTTGAAAAATATAGCGACGACGAACACCCGATTACGCACGAAAAAATCGTCGAACTTTTAGACAGCGAATACGGGCTTATAATCGAGAGAAAAGCGGTAGGCAGAAATATTTCGCTTTTAATCGACGTCGGATACGAAATCAAGACCACTAAAAGAGGGTCGTATCTTTCGGCAAGGGAGTTTGAAGACAGTGAATTAAGATTACTTATCGACGGCGTATTATCGAGCAAACACGTTACGCCGAAGCAATCTAAAGACCTGATCGAAAAACTTTGCGCGCAATCGAACGAATATTTCAAAAAACGCGTCAGAAATATTTACTCGGTACGAGAATGGAACAAGACCGAAAACGTCGCCGTGTTTTATAACGTGGAAATCACGGACGAAGCAATCGAGGCGGAAAGGCAGATTAAGTTCTGTTACAATAAGTACGGCGCGGATAAAAAACTTCACCGTACGGCAATTCACGTCGTCAGCCCCTATCAGATGGTGTTGCACAATCAGCGGTATTATCTGATGGGGTACGACGAAAAATGGAAGCATATACAATATTACCGAATAGACAGAATAACCGATATCGAAACGATAAACTCGGTCAGAACGCCGATAAAATCGATTAAAGGCTACGAAAACGGAATCGATTATAAGCGGTTTTCACAGTCGATGCCGTATATGTTTTTCGACGAGCCGCAACCCGTCGAATTTATCGCAGACGGTTGGGCGATAGATCAGATAATCGACTGGTTCGGTAAAGGTATTCGCATAGAAGAATTGCCCGACGGACGGTTTTTAGTAAAATTGAAAGCAAGCGTAAACGCCATGGAGTATTGGGCGATGCAATATCTTAACGCGGTGGAAATTTTGTCGCCGAAAGAGTTACGCGAGCGCATAAAGAAAAACGTACAGGTAGCGAACGAAAAATACAGGAAGTAAACAAATGAAAAATTTATTCGATTACGCAACGAAAGAATTGTCGCAGGACGCTTTTTTAAGGTGGTTGTTCGAAAGTTGGGAAGATCCCGAAGCGGATATACTCGTCAGGAGATTATTAAAAAAATTCTGCGATTTAGACGAGAAAGTAAAGAGTATAAAAACGACGGCGCAGGAAAAGAATATCGATATTAAGGTGCGAATAACCACCGAAAGCGGTAAAGACGTTTTTTTGTTTATCGAAGATAAAACGTTTTCAAACGAACACAGTCAATTAAGCGAATACGATAAATATATCGACGGAAATTTCGAAAACGCCTGCAAGGTATTCTATAAAACGAACAAGATAAGCGACGACGACAGAAGAGGAATAGAAAAAGCGAATCGGTTAAACGGTTCGAGTAAATGGACAATCGCGGATATCGACGATATCGTCGAATCGTTTGAGAGTTGCTCGCCGTATAATAACCTGATTTTGCAAAATTATTTCGATTACGTCAAAAGAATAAAAAGCAATATCGAGACTTTCGAGAAACCGCAGACGAACGACGGTAACGTAGATCTCTTAAAATGGGAAGCCTACTTTAAGAATTCGATTATTCCGAAATTGAAAAAGGATGGCTATAAGGCGTTTGCATGGAAGGCAGGGCAATATCCTTACGTGTGTCTCGTTATAAAAAAGGACGGATTTACGGAAAACGCTCCGTATCTGGAAATACGCAGTCGGGATTGCGTGGACGACGGATTTACGTCGAGAATTTTGTGTTACGGTATTCCGAACGAAATTCTGGCAAGCCGACAAGAGAAGTTAATCGATAACGTACGGCAGTCGGGTTTTCGCAGCGACGGATTGAGAACGAAAAGAAAAGGGAATCGGATATTCCCGAAACAAGTAGGGTATACCGATAAAACGATTGCGAAAACGACGGAAGATTTTTTGCGCCTGACGGAAATTTACGCAAAAGAATTTTTAGCCGTTATGAAAGATTGGGGTTAAGGGGGCTTTTGCTCCATTTTACTTCGTAAGACTTTTATAAATTTTGCAAGTTATTTCACGCCGATTTTGTCAAAACGCTTTACTTAAATCAAAAATTTTGCTAATATATAAAAAAGGCAAAGACGAAAACACGCGGATATAAACACGGGCGTAACAGAGAGTCGGGCGGGTGAGAGCCGATCGCAACGCTTATATGCCGTATCCTTTCCGAGCCGCGTCGCGGAAAATCACAGTATGCGACGACGTTCACCTTTACGTAAAAAGGATAAAAGAGCCGCGCTTAAACGATTAAACGCGGAAGAGAAGTGGTACCGCGGTTCCCCCGTCTTCTCGGTCGTCCGGTCATGCCGGGCGGGCGTTCAGACGCAGGGGAATTTTCATATATCGGGCAATCGTGCAGGCAAAATATAAGTCCGAACGATTGCAAAACGGGAGGCAATATGTATAAGAAAGTAGACGCTTCGCTCGATTTCGTTTCGAGAGAGAAAGAGATAATTGAGTTCTGGAAGCAAAACGACGTGTTCGAAAAGAGCGTTAAAAAGAACGAAGGCAACAGGGAGTTTACGTTTTACGACGGTCCGCCGACGGCTAACGGAAAGCCGCACATAGGACACGTTTTAACCCGCGTAATGAAAGATATCGTTCCGAGATACCGCACGATGAAGGGCTATCACGTTCTTCGTAAAGCGGGCTGGGATACGCACGGACTTCCCGTCGAACTCGAAATCGAGAAAAAACTCGGACTCGACGGTAAGCAGGATATAGAAAAATACGGCATAGAGCCGTTTATAAAAGAATGTAAGCAGTCGGTCTGGAAGTACACCAACGAGTGGAAAAACATGAGCGACCGCCTCGGTTACTGGGTAGACATGGATCACCCGTACGTTACTTATCACGACGATTATATCGAATCGGTGTGGTGGGCGCTTAAAACCATAAACGAAAAAGGACTTTTATACAAAGGTTACAAAATCGTACCCTACTGCCCGCGTTGCGGAACGGCGCTTTCTTCGCACGAAGTCGCGCAGGGGTATAAAGACGTAAAAGAGAAGTCGGTTTACGTAAAATTCAAAGTAAAGGGCAGAGAAAACACTTATTTTCTGGTGTGGACTACTACGCCTTGGACGCTTCCGTCCAACGTCGCGCTCTGTATGAACGCGAACTCCGACTACGTAGAAATTTCGGCAAACGGCGAAAACTATATTTTAGCCGAAGCGTTAGTGCCGACTCTTTTCGAAGAATACGAACTCGTAAGCAAAAAGAAAGGTAAAGACTACGAATACGTCGAGTACGAACCTATGTTCCCGTACGCGCTCGGTTCGTTCAAAGAAAAGGCGTTTTACGTAACCAACGACGATTACGTTACGCTTACCGACGGAACAGGCATAGTTCATATCGCGCCCGCGTTCGGCGAAGATGACGCCAACGTCGGCAGAAAGTATAATCTTCCGTTCGTACAGATGGTAAACGATCGCGGCAGATTCGTCGAAGCCGTTACTCCTTACGCGGGTCAGTTCGTAAAAGACGCCGATAAGGAAATCATAAAAGACCTTAAAATAAGCGGAAAACTCTTCAAAGACCAACTCTTCGAGCATAGTTATCCCTTCTGCTGGCGTTGCAACACTCCGCTTTTGTACTACGCGAGAAGTTCCTGGTTTATAAAGACCACCGCCGTAAAAGACAGGCTTATCGCTGCCAACAAGTCGGTAAACTGGATGCCCGAAACGATAGGTACGGGCAGAATGGGCAACTTCCTTGAAAACGTAATCGATTGGGGCTTATCCCGCGAAAGATACTGGGGTACTCCGTTGCCGATATGGGTATGCGAAGACTGCGGCGAAAAGCGGGTTATGGGTTCCAAAGAAGAACTCAAAGAGGCTTGCGGAGTCGAGGGCGATATCGAACTTCACCGTCCGTATATAGACGCGCTTCATTGCAAGTGCGGTAAGTGCGGCGGCAGGATGACGAGAGTAAAAGAAGTTATCGACTGCTGGTTCGATTCGGGCTCTATGCCTTTCGCGCAGTACCATTATCCGTTCGAAAACAAAGACCTTTTCGAAAAGCATTTCCCCGCCGACTTCATTTCCGAAGCGGTCGATCAGACGAGAGGCTGGTTCTATACGCTTCTCACGATTTCGACTATTCTCTTCGATAAAGCGTCCTTCAAAAATTGTATAGTTTTAGGGCACGTCAACGATAAGAACGGTATTAAGATGAGCAAGCATATCGGCAACGTCGTAGACCCGTGGACGGTACTCGACAAACAGGGCGCGGACGCAGTAAGGTGGTATTTCTATACGGGCAGCGCGCCGTATCTTCCGACGAGATTCTACGAAGAAGCGGTTTCCGAAGGTCAGCGCAAATTTATGGGTACGCTCTGGAATACTTACGCGTTTTTCGTCTTATACGCCGACATCGATAAATATAACCCGTCGGAATACGACCTTAAAAAATGCAAGTTGAGTCTTATGGATAAATGGGTTTTGTCCAAACTCAACACACTTATAAAGACGGTTGACGAAGGCTTGGACAATTACAAGATTTTCGAAACGGCAAGAACCATTCAGGACTTCACCGACGAACTTTCCAACTGGTACGTTCGCCGCGGCAGAGAGAGATACTGGGGCAGCGAAATGACCGAAGACAAGGCGGCGGCTTATACAACGCTTTACACGGTGCTCGTAACTTTGGCTAAAATCTGCGCTCCGTTCGTTCCGTTCATGACGGAAAGCATGTATCTTAATCTCGTCGTTCCTTTCTTCAAGGACGCGCCCGAATCGGTACATCTCTGCGATTTCCCGACGGCGGATGAAAGCCTTATCGACAAGAAACTCGAAGAAGGTATGGAGACCGTTCTCGAAATCGTAACGCTTGGCAGAGCGGCGAGAAACGGCAGCAATATAAAGAACCGTCAACCGCTCGGCAAACTCTATATCGCTTCGGACAGAAAGATAGACCTTTCGCCCGAACTCTACGGAATAGCGCGCGACGAACTCAATATCAAGAGTTTCGAACTTTTACGCGACGCGTCGCAGTTCGTAAATTATAAATTAAAGCCGCAACTTAAAACGCTCGGACCGAAATACGGAGCGTTGCTCGGCGGAATAAGGCAATTCCTCGACACGTGCGACGCGAAAGCGGTGGTAGACACCGTAAGAAGCGGCAAAAATTACGACTTCGAAGTAAACGGCAAGCCCGTTTCGCTCTCGCTCGACGATTTGCTTATTTCGAGCGAACCCGCCGAAGGCTACGTTTCTGAAAGCACCGACGGTTTGACGGTCGTACTCGACGCCCACGTCAGCGAAGAACTCCTGATGGAAGGCACGGTAAGAGAGATCGTTTCGAGGGTACAGAACATGCGTAAAGAAGCGGGATTCAACGTAACCGACCGCATAGTTTTGGGTTATACCGCCGAGGGCGTAAGCGAAAAAGCGTTTAAGTCGCTCGGCAAAGATATCGCGGGCGACGTTCTCGCCGAAAAACTCGTAAACGAAATTTTCGACGGGTATAAAAAAGACTTCGATATAAACGGCGATAAAGTTACGCTCGTAGTCAAAAAAGTATGAAAGTAGCCGATAAATGGAAAGATTACGTCGTTCTCGCAACCGGCGACGGATATAAGTTGGAGCGTTGGAAAGACGTCGTTCTTCTTCGTCCCGACCCGCAGGTTATATGGGGCGCAAGGACGGATATGGAGCATTATAAAGATCTCAACGCCAAATATATCCGTAGCGAAAGCGGCGGCGGGCGTTGGGAATATCTCAAAAAATTCCCCGAAGAATGGGTTATATCCTATGACGATCTTAAATTCAAGATTAAGCCCATGGGGTTTAAGCATACGGGGCTTTTCCCCGAACAAGCCGTCAATTGGGATATAATGCGCGGACTTATTAAAAACGCGGGCAGATCGATAAGCGTTCTTAACCTTTTCGCGTACACGGGCGGCGCGACCGTTGCGTGCCTGTCTGCGGGGGCGAGCGTCTGCCACGTAGACGCAAGCAAAGGCATGGTCGAAAGGGCGGGTGAAAACGTCCGACTTTCGGGGCTTAAAGACAAACCCGTCAGATATATAATAGACGACTGCGTTAAATTCGTAAAACGCGAAATCAAACGCGGGCATAAATACGACGCGATTATAATGGACCCGCCGAGTTACGGCAGGGGTCCGAACGGCGAAATGTGGAAAATCGAAAGCGAAATATATCCTTTCGTAGAACTTTGTACCGAAGTTTTGTCGGATAATCCGCTTTTCGTGCTTATCAACAGTTATACTACGGGGCTTCAACCGACGGTACTCGAAAACATTCTTACGTTGACTGTAAAACGGAAAGTCGGCAAGGGCAGAGTTGAAGCGTACGAAGTCGGCGTAAAGACCGAAGAAGGGATAAATCTACCGTGCGGAGCGGGAGGCATGTTTATAAATGAGTGAAAAACAATTCGAAAAAGAAGATCTCGTGATTTTACACGAGGATAACCACGTGATAGTGGTTATGAAGCCGCAGGGCGTGCCTTCGTGCGAAGACGAGAGCAAAGACAAAGATATGCTCACCGTGATAAAGGAGCATATCAAAGAACGCGAAAACAAGCAGGGTAACGTTTACGTCGGGCTCGTGCATAGACTGGATAGACCCACGGGCGGGGTAATGGTATTCGCCAAAAGCAGTAAGGCGGCGGCAAGACTTTCCGAACAGATGAAGACGGGCGATTTCGAAAAGAAATATTCAGCCGTACTCGTCGGAAGCCCCAAAGAAAAACGCGCAACGCTTACCAACTATCTGAAGAAGAACCCCATAAACAATATGGTTTACGTCTGCGGTCAGTCGGTGGAAGGCGCAAAATTCGCCGAACTCGAGTACGACGTAAAGGAAGAAAAAAACGGACTTTCGTTCGTTTCGGTAACTCTGCATACGGGCAGAAGTCATCAGATAAGAGTTCAGATGGCTAATATAGGCACTCCCGTTTACGGCGATATGCGTTACGGCGGCGAAAAGGCTAAAAAGGGCAGGCTCGCTCTTTGGGCTACGACTCTTTCGTTTACTCACCCCGTGACCAAAAACAGACTGTGTTTTAAGATAGAGCCGCCGAAAGACGTCCTTCCGTGGAAGTATTTCGACACGTCCGTAGTCGTCGATCCTTACGAAGCCCTGTAACGTTCGTCTTTTCGAACGGTGTTTCGCCGACGCTCGACTCAACGGGAGAGCATACTCCCGGAAGGGTGGCTTGCCGCTGAGTATATAAACAAAAAAATCGAGATTTGATATGAAAAAATTATTACGCAATTTTATTTTAATGTTGACGGTAGTCGCGCTTTTATGCTTGTCGTCGTGCAGTATCATATCCGATATTATCGATAAAATCGTAGACGACCCGACGAAAAACTATCCCGAAGAGCAACCTTCCGACGATTACGTAGACGAAGAATTACCGTCTTATATACCGTTGGTCGATTTGTCGGACGGCAATTCGTCGCACGGCTATACTTATTTTACGACGGCGGATAATTCGACTGAAAAAATCGCGTTGTACAATTCGCTCGAAAGGGTTTATACGACGTACGACACTTATAAAGACGCAGACTATCGGAAGGTTTATGACAATAAATACGCATACGTGCTTGCGGAAGTAAACTATTCGGGGCTTACAACCGACGAAGCGATCGCCGTGTGGAAAACTTTCCGCGACGATAATCCGCTTGCATATTGGTTCGACACGTCCGTTTACTATTCCGAGACTTCGCTCTATATCGTTACGGACGCGGCGTACGCGAGAGCGAGCGACAGAGAGGTTAAACTCAATCGTATCCGTAAAACGATGTCGAAATATCTTTACGAAGCGCGTAAACAGACTACGACTTACGAGCAGATTATGTGTCTGCACGATCTTATAATTTCGGACGTAGACTACGCGTATAATCAGAGCGGTCAACCGTCTGCCGAAGCGTGGGCGCATAACGTTATCGGCGTCGCCGAAAAGAAGGGCGTCGTGTGCGAGGGCTACGCGAGAACGTACCAACTTGCGCTCAATCTTTTAGGGATAGACAATTATTTCGTAACGGGACAGGGGCTGGATAACTACGGCAGAGATTCCGGCGGGCATGCGTGGAATCTCGTTAAATTAGACGGTAACTGGTATTGGGTAGACCCGACGTGGGACGACGGCAATTCGTCCGACTACGCCGATTATACCTACTTTCTTAATACGGACGAAACGTTTTTAACTCATCATAAATATCATACGCCCTATACCGCGGGTACCGATAGCGGCGCGGTCAACTTTTTGTATACCTTGCCCGCCAGAGCGACTGCCGAATACGTAAACGACGATATATGGCTTGCGGGGGTATCGCGTAAGTACGGCGATATTACTTACAGACGTTCGCGTTACGACGGAATAGAGGTCACAGACGTAACCAAAACGTATAAAAGCGGTCTGCTTTTCGATAGGTTGCAAGACAGAACGCTCGTCGTTCCCGAATCGATTACTTACGGTACGAGGGATTACGCCGTAACGTCGATAGCCGTTTCGGCATTCTTCAACAGAACCGATTTAACCGAAATATCGCTTCCCGATTCGCTTTTAAGAATAAGGGAACAGGCGTTTTCGGGCTGCAACGGAATAACGAAAATAACGCTCGGAAAAGGTCTTGAAAAGATCTGCGATTACGCTTTCAGAGGCTGTACGGGTATAAAAACCGTAAATTACGGCGGAAGCGAAGCAGATTTTACCAAGGTAAAAATAGGCAGCGGCAACGGCTATATTACGTCCGCGTCCATAACCTACGGGGAATGATTTATTCTATACGGCAAACTTGCTTTACCGTTATTCGGGGTCTTTGACGAGGTCTCGGGGCAGGTCGCCCCTCTCCCGCTTCAACGGGAGAGCATACAGAACAAACAAAAAAGGGGTACCCCTTTTTCGTCTGACGACGAAAAAAATTCTTAAAGGAGAAACCTTATGAAAAAAAACCGTAAAATTATCCCCGCGATTCTTTTAATCGCAACCACGGCTTTCGCTTCGTTCGCATGTAAAAACAAAGCCGATACGAAGACTAAACCCGTAGACAACGAAACGGCGTTCGCAGTTTGTAACACGGCGTTTCAAGGAACCAAAAACGCCGAAAAATTTACGAAGACAGAGCAGATTTCTTATAAAAACGAATTAGAGGATGCGTTTTCTTATGCGGTCGATTCCACGACTTTCGACGTCGAAAAAGGCATTTTCGCATCTGCTCAATCGGAAAACGGCGATTATACGTTTTTGAAATGCGCAGAAAAAGCCGGCGATACTTATAACGTCGTGCGCGCAAATCGTCCCGATTCGAATCGGGAATGGAGAGTCACTACGAATTCGTGGACCGATTACGATATGAAAGACGAGATTATGTACGACTCTTTCGTCGTTTCCGAAACGTGGCTTAAAACTTCGCTTACTGCTTTCGACTTTACCGACGAGTTAAGCGAAGCGGACGTTGATTTCGAATGTTCGGCGAACGTATCGGGCAGCGGAGTTTACGTTATATACGGTAAGGGCGTCGTCAACGAAGACGGGCTTATATCTCTCGGAAACGAACAAGAGAAATTCGAGGTTACTTCGTACGTTCTCGAAATGAAACTTACGTTTAACAAATCCTGTTGGCTCGGACTGTGGGTAAAGGCAGAGTTAAAAAGCAAGTCGGACGGTAAAAGCAAAGCGATGATTTACGAAATCGATTCAAAACAAAGTAATTCGTACGATAAATCTATATACGACAACGTAAAGAGAGAATTGCAAAAAATTCAGACGTCCGATAAAACTTAATCGTATTATTTCTTAACATTAAAGGCGACTCGCGGAATTTTCCGCGAGTCGCCTTAAACTTTATGAAATTATTTTACGCTGTCGTAAGCCTTGTCCAGATCTTCGTTTTCGGCTTCCCTGTATTTTTTATATAAAAACGGTTGACCTATCGCATCGTATTTTTCTTCGCACATTTTATGAAACGGCAAAAACTTTATTCTCTTTACGCACCCGTGCGCGTCTTTAAGAGTTTTTAATTCGGTCGTTTTGTCGCCGTTCACTTCGGGTATAAGCACGTTCGTGAGCGTTACCGACTTGTTTTCGCGTTCGCAGGCGGATAAGAATTCTTCGTAAGCCGACAGATCGTCCGTTTCCTGATTTTTAACGTCCACTATAAACGAATCTGCCGCTTTGATCAGATCTTCGTCGGTAATTTTGCCGTTGGTTTCTATCGCTACGTTTACGTTTTCTCTTTTCAACTCCGAAACCAAAGCAAGACAAAACGCCTTTTGTAAAAACGGCTCTCCGCCCGAAAGAGTAACGCCGCCGCGTCGAATGTAACCGCGGTATCTTAAACACCTTTGAACCACTTCGTCTACGGTGACTTCTCTGCCTTTTTTGAACAGCGTTTCGGGGTTGTGGCAAAATCCGCAACGTAAATTGCAACCGCAGAAGAATACCACTACGCGCAATCCGTCGCCGTCAACGCCCGAACCGCAGTATATCGAATCGACGTAGCCTTTAACTTTTCCGTCAGACTCTGTCATGGTAAGTACGTTTCAACACTTCGAGTTGGTGCGCCTTGCTGAGTTTATGGAAGTTTACGGCGTAGCCCGATACTCTTATCGTGATGTTGGGGTAGAGTTCGGGGTGTTCCATAGCCTGTACGAGTTTTTCGCGGTCGATAACGTTTACGTTAAGGTGATGCGCGCCCTGGGCGAAGTAACCGTCCAGCATGTCTACGAGGTTGTCTACGCGTTGTTCTTTGTTTTCGCCGAGCGCGGACGGAGTTATCGAGAATGTATTCGAAATGCCGTCGCGGCAGTATTCGTAAGGAATTTTGGCAACCGAGTTGAGCGAAGCCAGCGCGCCGCTTGCGTCGCGGTGGTGCATCGGGTTTGCCCCCGGCGCGAAAGGCTCTCCCGCTTTTCTTCCGTCGGGCGTGGAACCGGTTTTTTTGCCGTATACGACGTTAGAAGTAATCGTAAGGGCGGAAAGCGTGTGCTTCGCGTTGCGGTAAGCGGGGGTATTTTTAAGTTCTTCTTCAAAGCCTTTAAGCACTTCTACGGCTATTTTGTCTACTCTGTCGTCGTCGTTGCCGTATTTGGGGAAGTCGCCTTCGATATTGAAATCGGTAATAAGTCCGTTTTCGCCGTAAACGGGCGTAACGCTTGCGTACTTGATAGCCGAAAGCGAATCGGTTATAACCGAAAGACCGGCAACGCCGCATGCGAGGAAGCGTTCTACTTCGTCGTCGTGAAGGGCCATCTGGACTTTTTCGTAGCAATATCTGTCGTGCATATAGTGGATAACGTTAAGCGTGTTCACGTATAATCTGCACAGCCATTTTCTGTATTTTTTGAAAGCGGCGACTACTTCGTCGTAGTCGAGTTTGCCTTCGAATTTTTTGCCTTCGGGGGCTACCTGTATGCCGTATCTTTCGTCTTTGCCGCCGTTGAGCGTAAAGAGAAGCAGTTTTGCCAGGTTGCATCTCGCGCCGAAGAATTGCATTTGTTTGCCGATTTTCATCGCCGAAACGCAGCACGCGATAGCGTAATCGTCGCCGTATACGGGGCGCATTACGTCGTCGTTTTCGTACTGAACGGAATCCGTGTCTACCGACACTTTCGCGCAGAATTTCTTGAATCCTTCGGGGAGTTCGGTTGACCACAAAATCGTCAGATTCGGTTCGGGTGCGGAGCCTAACGTGTAAAGAGTGTTGAGCATACGGAACGAAGTTTTCGTTACGAGCGTTCTTCCGTCTTCGCCCATGCCGCCTACCGATTCGGTGGTCCAGGTCGGGTCGCCGCCGAACAAATCGTTGTATTCCGGCGTACGAAGTTGACGGGTAATGCGGAGTTTTATGACGAAATCGTCGATAAGTTCCTGCGCCGTTTCTTCGGTCAGGATACCCGCTTTTATATCCCTTTCGATGTAAATATCGAGGAAAGTAGAAACTCTGCCGAGGCTCATCGCCGCGCCGTTTTGTTCCTTAATCGCGGCAAGATAGCCGAAGTACGTCCACTGAATTGCCTCGCGGGCGTCGGTCGCGGGTTTAGAAATATCGTAACCGTAAATTTCCGCCATCGCTTTAAGGTCTTCCAGGGCTTTTATCTGATAGGCGAGTTCCTGTAAAGTGCGGATGTTGTCTTCGCTCATATCCCGAAGTCCGTAAGCCTTTTTGGAGGCTTCTTTCTGCGCGATAAGATAATCTACGCCGTAAAGCGCGATTCTGCGGTAGTCGCCGATAATCCGGCCTCTGCCGTACGCGTCGGGAAGACCGGTAAGAAGACCTACGTGTCTTGCCGCCCTCATTTCTTCGGTGTACACCGAGAAAACCCCGTCGTTATGCGTTGTCTTGTATTTGAATTCTTCTTCGATTTTGTCCGAAACCTTGTAACCGTATTGTTCGCACGCGCTGCGCGCCATGCGCATACCGCCGTACGGGTTTATGCCGCGTTTCAACGGAGCGTCGGTTTGAAGCCCGACGATAAGTTCGTTGTCTTTGTCGATATATCCCGCGGGGTATTCGGTAATACCCGAAACTCTCTCGGTGTCTACGTCTAATACGCCGCCTTTGTCGCGTTCGGCTTTAAGTAAATCGTTTACTTTCGCCATAAGGGCGTCGGTGCGTGCCGTCGGCCTCGCGAGGAAGGAATCGTCTCCTTCGTAAGGAGTATAGTTTTTCTGTATGAAATTGCGTACGTCGATACGTTTTTCGTAATCGCCGCCGACGAAATTTTTCCAAGCGTCCATAATATATAACCTCCGTCCGACCTGCACGGTCGGCTATTCTTTAGTTTGCGTGCTTATTATAGCATATATCGATAAAATTTATCTATTGCAAAAGCAACAAACGCGAATAAATAATTTTTAATTGTATTTTGCGCAAAAAAGAATAAAAAAACGGGAATTCCGTAAATAATTCCCGCTTTTTGCATAACAGACCGCAAAAAGTTCGTATTATTCTTGTCTGGCATAACGGATTTCATTAATTGAAATAAATTAAAGTTCGAAGTTGTAGGGCAGATATTTGGAATTGAGCAGGTGAGAGTATATCGCGAATTTACGGTACGCAGACGGGGTGGTACCCGTGTATTGTTTGAAAATTCTCGAAAAATACGCTACTCCGTCGAATCCGAGTTCGTCGGAAATTTCGCGGAACGACATCGTGTTTTGTTCGATAAGTTTCAACGCTTCGTCGATTTTCAGTTTTATCGTATAGTTGACTATCGTTTCGTTATAGGCTCGTCTGAACGTCCGGCATATATGCGGAACGCTGTAATTCAGATCTTCCGAAATTTTTTGAAGCGAAGGGTTGTCTTTATAATTTTTTTCCAAATAAGCGAGAATTTTTATCGCGAGTTCGTCCTTATTCTTTTGCGGGTTCGTTTCTTTGGGCTTAGTCTGATTATAATCGTAAAGCGCGATAAGGGCGATATTTTCTACGCATAATTTCAGCGTGTGGGCGTAAGCGAAATCTTTTTCGTAACTCTGCGACGGCAGAACTTTGGGACGGAACTCCGAATCGTTTACGTTCTTGGCGTAACAATTTATCAGATTTGACAGTATTTGTTTGCCGAACGACGACAGTTTGCCTGTAAAAACCGTTTCGGGGTACCCCGACGCGTCGAAAGAAACCGATATGCCGGTAGCGTACGTCTTGTGCGGTTCCATGCTATGTGAATGCATCGGAGGAACCATAATATAATCGCCGGCAGACATATAATATTTTTTATCGTCTATCGTGGTAACCGTGTTGCCGTTTACGGCGTAATAAAATTCGAAAAAATTATGCCTTTCCCCCTGAAAGCGGAAAGACGGAGCAAATCTGTTGTAGTACACCGAAATAAGCGCGGTTATTTCAAATTCGGTATGGGTATCCACGGGGCTGGCGATTTCGTCTTTTCTGCCGCCCAAAAATTCGTACACGTAGGTTTTCATAACCATATTTTATAAAAAAAACGGGCTTTTGTCAATAATATGATAAGATTATACAAAAATATTGCAAAAATAAGCCTAACACACTACGCTTTTGCAATGATATAATAAAAGCGAGGTAAACGGACGGGTATCCTTTTACCCGCATTAAGGCAAGAATATGCTTTTATACGAAGAATCAAGGAGGCAAATATGATAAAAAGCAAATCAAAGAACGCAGTCGTTTTCGCTCTTACGGCGGTCTTTGCGTTGTTCTTTTCGATCGGTCTGGGGTTTGCGCGCACTACCGCGAAAGCCGAAGGCGCGGTAAAAGAAGAAGTCGAAATAACGAAAGTAAGCGGCGCATGGCAGACAACCGGTGGCGGAAGGTATTTGATCTGGCTTAACGAAAACGAAAATTTATGGTCGAAGTTAAGCGGCAATCCCGAAATGTCGGTCGATATTAACGGAACGATGAAACCTGTTGAAACGTTGTATTCGAAAGGAGATCTTGCGATTATCGTTTACGAAACCGAAGTACCCAAAGCGGGTAAGTCTACGATAACGATTAAGGCAGGTTCGGACGTGGGCGGCGTTTATACGATAAAGAAAGACGCGGTAATCGAAACGGATAACGGTTCGTTTTCGCTTAAAGCGGTAAAGAGTCAAAGCAATATAACCTTCGCGTTTAATCCCGATTCCGCTTCGCAGGATTTCCGGTCGAGATATTGCATTTACGTCGATACCGACGCGGAAAGCCTTACTGTGAAGACACGCGGCGACTTTACCTGCGTGATCGACGAAGGGACGGATAACGAAAAGACCGTTTCCGCAGGATATTGGGTATCCGTCGACGGCGATACGACTATACTTTTGACGGTCGACTATGCGAACATAATCGACGGAGCGACCGCTTCCACGGAAATCGGCAAACACAGCCTGACGTTTAAGCAAGGCTCTGTATTGAACGGCGGAAACACGCTCGAATATAAACTTGCCGAAGATTTCGCGGTATGGGTAGGTAACGAAACGGTATACGAAACCGAAGACGAAATCCCCGATCTTCCCGTAGGATACGTAAAAGCGACGAAAGGTACGGATAAGAAAACCATAGATATAAACACGGTTAAAATAGAAGATTTCGTCGCTGCGGCTCCCGTAGTAAAACTTAAAGCGGGCGCGGAAAAGGACGCGAACGGCAACGTTAAATTTACGAGCGGAGATCCGAGTACTGTCGGTTATTGTCAGTCGATTAAAATTTCGGGTAAAAACGCCGAGCCGCAAGTAGAGTTCCGTTCGGAATACGTCGGCGGCGACGTGTATCTCGCATTGGAATTGAGAAGCGTTTACGATAACGGCAACTATTGGCTTACGGACGGAGCACCCACGGTCAGACTTCGTTATGCGGGCAACAAGGCTGCGGACGCCGAACAAAGCGAATGCTTATGGTTCGATTTCTTCTATAACGGTTTGCAGGGGTCACCTTCCATAATATCTTATTCCAACGACGAATTTACGTTTGAAAAAGGCGAGTTTTTCGTAAAGTTCGGCGCGGTAAACAAAAAAGATAAGAGAGATAACGACGGATTCGTATTTTTCGTTCAGATTACGCAGGGTACGAAAATGGCTTACGCCGAATGTATGATGAGCGGCGACTATAACGTTTCGGAAGACGGCGACGTGGCGATATATCAGGCTCCGTTCAAAACCGCGCGTATCGACGGATACGCTCCCGAAACGAACGAAGTTTCCGATATTACCGTAATGAGCGTTGATAAACAACGCGAAATTGACGGTCAACTTACCGACGTCGGTCTGATGAGTTTTTATTCTCCTCAGATAAGACTTGCCGAGGGTTACGACGAATACGACGTATCCGATTTAGTGCCGATAGGCAATTCGATAACCTATACGAAAATCGAAGGAAATACGACCGATGCGGGGCAGTCGATGATAAACGCGACGAACGTTTCCGTTAAAAACGGCGGTTACTCCGTAAAAATGAAGATTAAGTTCGGCGGCGACGACTTCGGTTGTACGTTTGCTTTCCGCGGTAAAAACACGAACGCGAAGAGCGGATATAAACTCGTAATTGCGGACGATATCGTGATAATCGGTTCTATGTCGATTGCTTCGCCGTTCGTAAAAGATACCGAATACGAAATAGAAATAGGTTGCGTAGACTACTTTATCGCGGACGAAAAGGTTTCTGCGGGCGCGGTGGTATATCTTAAAGTCAACGGCGAAAAGTTAATCGAAGACAACATCGACAAACTTTCGGGGCTCGGTTCGAACTTCTGCGGACTTATCGAAGGCGCGGGCGGCAGCATGGTTACGATTGCGCCGGCGAAGACTTCCGGAGTAAAAGAAATGCAGATTACGACGTCGGCAAACAAAACCGTATTGGCGAAAGGCAAAAAAGCGACGCTTTCGTGCGAAGCGAACATGACCACCGCTTTCGACGTTATAGAGTACGAAGTCGTAAAAGGTAAGGCGAGAATCGACGGAAACGGAATATTCGCCGAAAACGATTACGAAATAGTCGTAAGGGCGAAAATCACGAATGAATACGGCACTTTTTACGGCGAAGAGTTCGTTTTCAACAAAGGAAAGAAAGAAGTTAAAAAGGGCTGTAAGGGCGGACTTTCCGTTATGGGAATTTTACCGCTTGCGGCGATGACTATACCTATGATTTTAAGGAGAAGAAAAGATGAAGAATAAGATTATTTCCGCTATTTTATGCGGCGCGATGATCGTCGTCGCTACGGTTTCGGCGACCTCGTGCAATGGTAAAAGCGATAAAAAGGGCGAAAACGGCGAAATATCCGTTATGCTTCTCGAAAAGGGACTCGGTAAAGACTTCCTCAACGACGTTGCCGACGATTTTTACGATAAGACGGGTATCATCGTAAATATCGACAGCGACCCGTCGCTCGACGAAAAAGTAAAGCAGGACATGGATGCGGAGGACGCGCAGGACGATATTTACATGGTCGGCGCGACTTACGACTGGATAAGGTGGGCGGCTAACGGCACGATAGAGGATTTAACCGATTTATGCGACGAAGAATACAGCGACGGTTCTACGATAAATACCAAAATCGCGTCGTCTATACGCAATCTCGGTAAGATTGGCGATCACAGATTTATCGTTCAGTTTTCGTACTGCCCGACGGGCATAGTGTACAATCAGGATATGCTCGACGACCTTTATAAAAAGAATATCGTAGACAGCAACGTGTTCCCCACGACCTGGACGGGCTTCGTAAAATTATTGAAAGACGTTTCCTCGTCGAATTATAAGTACGACGGCAATAAAGTTTACGGCATGGCTTGGGGTAACGGCGAATTCGATCTCAGCGATACTTTCAAAACCCTCTGGGCGCAGTCCAACTACGATAAATACGTTGAATATTTCGAACAAACCGAAATCGACGAAAGTTTGTTCGTAAGCGACGAAAGGATCAAAGCCCTCGAAGCGTTGTACGACGCGATCGATCCGGTAAACGGACAATCTTCTACTTCCGTTCCGCAACTGCTTGCGGCGGAACATAAAGAGGGATACAGGGCGTTCCTTCGCGGCGAATCGCTCGTTTGCTTCGCGGGTACGTGGTTCAGATCCGAAATGGACGCGAATATCGACGAAGATACTTTCAATTTCCGTTTCGCGCCTATCCCGGCGATGGACGGTAACGAAATAGTTACGAATATCAACTATCCCACCGAATACTTCTTTATTCCGAGCAACAGCGCGAATAAAGACAAAGCGAAACAATTCCTTAAATTCATGTTCGAGGAATCTAATCTGAGAAAAATTCACTCTGCGATACAGACTCCGCTTGCGTTCGAGTACGACATGACGGGGCTTGACAAATCGCAGTGGAGTAAAGACGTAACGGCTTCTCTTTCGTATAAGAACGTCGTTTCGGGTTCGACTTCGCTCTACTATCTCGTAGGCGCGCTTCGCCCCGAAATCATTACGGGTTACGATAAAATGTACAAAGGAACCGTTACCCGCGACAAATTAAAGACGATACTTGATTCGGACTACGAAACGAAGAGAAGCGGTTGGAGCGATAAAGTTCCGCTCGTAGAAAGATACGAACAGATTTTCAGACAAAAAGGATACATCCGATAAGGAGCGATATGCAAAGCGTAAGTTTAACGAAAAAACGCTTGGACGGAATGAAGAAAAAAGTTCTGCGCGATAAAATCTTCGCGTATTGCGTGCTCATCTGGCCCGTCGTGCATTTTATAGTGTTCTGGCTCTGCATGAACGTCAGCACGGTCGTTTTGTCGTTCAGGACGGGCGACCTGAAAGTGGGAGCGTGGAACGGCTGGAAAAATTACGAAGGCGCGTTCAGGGCGATAATCGGGATAGATAAAAACGAGGGGCAGATAATGAACTGGCGGGCGACGCTTAACACGTTGTCGCTTATTCCGCTCAGCATGTTTATAAACCTGCCGATAACGCTTATATTTTCTTTCGCGATCTTCCGTAAGATAAAAGGATACAGGTTTTATCAGATAGTATTGTTTTTGCCGGCAATGATATCGGCGACGGTACTTTGCTACGTTTTCAAGTCGTTCGTAAACGGGAAAGACGCGATACTAAACCGTTTGTTTACCAAATGGGGCTGGCAGAAAATTATTCCGACGGGCGGCTGGCTCGGCGACGGCAAGACGGCGTGGCCGATGATGCTTATTTTCAGCGTATGGACGGGTATAAGCACTAATATCATTTACTTCGGTTCGTCCATGGCGAGAGTGCCCGACGGAATAATCGAGAGCGTGCAACTCGACGGCGCAAGCGAAATGGTAATATTCAATAAAATAGTTTTGCCTATCCTGTGGCCGACGATATGCACTATGTCTATATCGATAGTTTCGGGTTGTTTCGCATGGTATATGCCTTCGCTTTTAATGGGGGCGAGCAACCCTTATCTCACGACTATGGGGCTTATAGTCATCACCAATACTAAAGCGGGCGCGTACGGCGTTGCCGCGGCGTGGGGCGTAATAGTAGGCGTTATCGGTATGATTTTCGTAACGGTAATGCGTAAAATTATGGGCAGATACGTCGAGGAGGTAGAGTATTGAAAAACGTTACCTTTCTCGCGAGAAGAAAAATTCACGCGGGCGACCTTGTCTATAAAATACTCGTGACGGTAGGCATAGCGTTGTTTTCGCTTTCGTTTTTGTTCGTTCTGGTATGGATGGTTATGAATTCCGTGCGTCCTCAAAAGGCGTATTTCAAAAAACCGTACGAATTCTGGAATCTTCAAAACGCCACTTTCGAAAACTATCTGACGATTTTCAAGACGAAATACGGTAAGTCAAAAACGACTATGCCGGGTATGATGAAAAATTCGCTTATACTCATAGTCGTCTGCACCGGTTTGCAATCAGTCGTACCCGTTATAACGGGTTACGTTCTGGCGAGGTATAAGACGAAACTCGGTACCGTGGCGCTGAATCTCGTGATAGTATCGATGGTCGTACCCTCAATCGGGGCAACGGCGAGTACTTACGCGTTTATGACCGCCACGAAACTCAAAAACACCTGGGCAGGCATTTTCATAATGAACGCGGGCGGACTCGGGTTCGGAACGCTTCTTTATAAAAACTATTTCGCTTCCATTTCGTGGGAGTACGCCGAAAGCGCGTTTCTTGACGGCGCCGGCAACCTGAAAGTGTTTTTCAGCATAATGTATCCGCAGGCGTTGCCGCTTATCGTGTCTATGGGTATATTGAACGTTATAGGCTTGTGGAACGATTATATGACCCCGTATTTTTATCTTTACGATAAGCCCACCGTCGCTTTGGGCGTATACAACATACAGCAGATAGCCGAACAGCGCGACGCGCTTCCGCAGGCGTTTGCGGCGATGACATTTATGACGGTATTCGTTCTTATAATTTACGGCAGTTTCAGTAAAACGATTATGACGAGTATGTCCGTAGGCGGACTTAAAGGATAATATGAAGAAAAAGACTATAAAACTTACCGCTTTGGCGGCGGCGTGCGGAATCACCTTGCTTGCCTGCGGTTGCGGCGGCAAACAAGGTAATCAGACAAAACCGACTAACAGAACGACCAACGTCTATTCGTCGCTCGTCGATTATTCCGCTTATGCGGATACGCGCGTTTCCGATATTATGGTATGGCGACCGCCGACCGATCTATCCGACGAACAATGGCAATGGCTTAAAGAATCGGGCGTAAACACGATTATGACGGATTCGGGTATCGGCGGACAACGCGGCGCTCAATTCGGTTCGGATAGTCAGAAGGCTTATATCGAACAGTGCCGGAAGTTCGGGCTTTCCGCAATGGGCTATACCAACGGGAATTACAACAAAAACGTAAAAGATTACGGCGATACCGATTTATATGATACGATAGCGGGCATAGATTACGACGACGAACCGAATATAAACGAATTCGATGCGATAGCCGAAGTCATCCCAGATTTTTCCGAAAAATATCCGGGCAAAAAGTTTTTCGTCTGTATGCTTTCGGGTTACGCGGGCGCCGAACATTTGGGTACGACCGATTACGCGGAATATCTTAACGCCTGGTACGAAAAAGTTTTGTCGCAGTTACCCGAAGGCATGCCGAGGGTTCTGGCTACGGACGTCTATCCGTGCCACGATTCTCAGAATTACGGCTACGAATATATAAACGAATCATGGCTTCGTTCTCTTGCGTATATGGGCGAAATGAAGATGAAACACCCCGAACTCACGCTCCATATCGCTATGCAGTCGATGAGTTACGGAATAAAACCGTCCAATTCGCCGAGAAGAGCGCCGACCGAAAACGACTGTAAATTTCAAGTTTACGTCAACGCGGCGTTCGGATTTACCGATTTCAGTTGGTTTACCTATTCCATGCCGCCGGCAGACGATATAGAGTTCACCGAAGATAACGTGGCTATGCTCGATAAAAACAACCGCCGCACGGGCGTGTATTACGCCGTGCAGAAGGCTAACGCCTTAATCGCCGATTTAGACGAAGTTCTTAAATCCGTTTCTTTCGCGGGCGTTATGCCGATAGCGGTAAAGAGCGCAACGAAAGAAGAACAGGATACCGACGACAGGGCGATGAGATACCTTGCAAAAATCGACGGAGCGGTTATAGCCGCCGAAGATTTCGACGTTCTCAAATCCGCCGCAGCCGATCATAACGCGCTTATATCGAGGTTTTCGGACGAGGGCGGAAACGAAGGATATATGCTCGTAAACTACGGCGATCCGGGCAGAAACAAACCGGCAAACGTTACCCTTAACCTTATCGATTGTAACGAGGCGATAATATACCGCAACGGCAAACCGCAGACCGTTTCCGTAAAAAACAATAAGTTGACGGTCGCTTTGGGAGCGGGCGAGGGCGTATATCTTATACCGTATAAAAAGTAATACCGTATAAAAAGTAATAAATTTCGCCGATAAAAACGGCGATGGGAGGAAAAATATGAGTAAACTTAAAAAACTGCTTATTGCGGCGACGTGTTGTTTTATGCTCGTCGCAGGGATTACCGCATTGACGGTAACCGGTAACGCGGGAGTAACCACGGCTCGCGCCGCCGAACCTACGGGAGTAGACCTACTATAGACTCTATCCACGCAAGAGCGACAAACGGCGATTTTCTCGTTTACGTCGAAACCAACGACGTCAATTGGTCTTCCGCGAACGGTTACGCCGGAGCGGCGGACGGAATTTTAATCGACGGCGCCCCCGCGTCGGCAACGAGCGGTTATTTCAGATTCGGCGAAACTTCTCAGATAGCCATGACTATGTCTTTCGATTTGTTTCCCGAAGACAGAACCGTACTCGTTCAGATACCTGCGGGAACGGTTTTCGGAGAAATAAAACTCAATTCTGAATTGAGATTTAACGTATTCGGGCATAACGGAGCGACTACCACGAGCGAAGAGCGCACGATATACTGGGATAACGACAGCGGAGCGCAGGACAATCGTTCAAGATATCTTATCTGGCTTAACACCAAAGGTCAGGTCGATACGAGCGACGGCGCCTTGAAAGCGGAAACCAACCGGATTTTAATCGACGGCAAATCCGTAAACGTAGAATATACTTACGGCGGGGGCAATACGGAATACGCGGCTCTCGTAAATTATTCGTATTTCGGCGAAGGCATTACTTCGTGCAGTCAGATAACCGACGAACACGAAATAGTATTCCCGAAAGGACTTGCGATAGGTAATATCACTCTTAAAGAAGAATTCAAAGCCTACGTTTATCTCGGTAACGTAAAGAGCGAAAAGATACTTAAAAAGATAGCGCTGACCGGCGTCGAAGCCGCGCAGAGAACGAGCGATTGGCTCGTTCGTTTCACCGCCGATAAGGCGTTGGCAGGCGACGCGTTCTCGCTTAGTTACGGCTCGGTTGCGTTGACTGCCGGCGAAACCAAAACCGAAGGCTGGGCTTACGTTTGCGAAAACGGCGGCATGGCGTTGACGATAGATTTCGATAACGTTCCCGCAGATTTCGGCGGCAGAGTTACCGTCGCCGCCAATACGATTTCAAGCGGCGCAACCGGCGGGTATATTAAAATCACGAATAATTATTCGTTTATTTTACTTAACGGTACGGCGCACGAAGATAAAACTTACACCGCAGAGATTAAAAACGGCGATACCGTTCTTACGTCAATAACTTACGACGTTCTCGACCGCGAAGCCAAACTTACCGCGCTTAAAGCGGCTATAAACGGTTTGACTCCGCCCGAACATTACTATTACGAAGTCAATCTTCCCGAAACTCTTCCCGAAGAAAACTGCTCGTATGCGGTAACGGTTAAACCGATAGAATACGACGTAATCATCGGCGATGCCGCAGCCGTTAAAGTCGCTTACGGCGAAAAACTTACCAAGCCCGAAAGCGATCCGACCAAAGATATGACCGTAGATAAAGTTTATACTTTCGACGGCTGGTATAACGGCGATAAAAAATGGGACTTTGAAACGGATACCGTTCAGGGCGATACCACGCTCGTGGCAAGATTTAACGAAAGCGCAAGAGAATACGACGTTAAGTTCGGCGAAGACGCTACGGCGAAAGTCGCGTACGGCAGCAAACTTACCGCTCCGACGGAAGAACCGTCCGAAACGAAAGAGGGGTATAACGTTACTTTCGACGGTTGGTATAACGGCGATAAAAAGTGGAATTTCGCAAACGACGTCGTAACGGGTAATCTTACGCTTGTCGCTAAGTTTAACGAAACCGTTATCACTTACACCGCCGAATTGACGCTCGGCGACGGGACGAAAAAAGACATTTCGTATACCGTCGAAAACAGAACCGAAAAACTTGCCGAAGCGAAAAAGTTGCTCGGCGCCGACGACGATCAATATACTTATACGAACGATTTACCGACCGAACTCCCGCTTGAAAACGGTAAGACTTACACCGAAACGAGAACGGTCAACGAATACGACGTTAAATTCGGCGAAGCGGACGCGGCGAAAGTCGCATACGGCAGCAAACTTACCAGACCCGCAGACCCGACCAAAGACATGACCGCAGATAAAGTTTATACTTTCGACGGCTGGTACGTAGGCGATACGAAATGGGATTTCGACGCCGATACGGTTAAGGGCGACGTAACGCTCGTTGCCAAGTTCAACGAAACCGCGAGAAAATACGCCGTTACGATAACTTTCGTCGGACTTGAAAAAGACGAAGTCGTTTTACAGGTAGAATACAACGGAACCGTCGATTTCTCCGCTTACGCCGAAGACGGATATAATATGACCGTCAAAAATGGCGAGAACGAAATCGGCGAACTCACCGTAACGGGCGACGTAAATATCACCGTTACTTACGCTAAAAAGCCCGCGGCTTCTAAAAAAGGTTGCGGCGGCTCGGTCGACAGTATCGGAGTAATGCTTACCGCGCTCGGCTTTGCGGCTGTCGTATTCAGGAAAAAACGCGGCTGAAAAGCGATAAATTAAACGAATAACGACCGTTATGCCCTCGGTGTAATACCGGGGGTACGGCGGTTGATAAGGACGGTAAAAATGCCGGTATCAACCAATATAAAAATTATAAAAAAGATAATTCTCGCTTCGATATTTTCGGCGGTTGCGATATTCGCGTGTCTGTCGGATACGAAAGTAAACGCAAAAGCCGCCGATACGGTAACGATGCGCAATAATTACGCGCTCGATATGACCGCTTGCGGCGACACGGAAAAAGACGGCGTTTCGGTTATATTCGCCGAGGGCAAAACCCTTACTTTCGATATGCTTAAAACTATCGATAACGGCTCTATAGGCGTATTTACTTCTCAAACGCAACCGACTTCCGCTTCTGCGGATACCGATATGAAAGAATACGCTTTCGAAAGCGGGTTTAATTATAAACTCGCCTACGCGGGCGGTAAAGTTACCGTTTCAAAACGCGGTTTTTACGAAGAAAAATACGCAAAAGTTTCCGAAGTTACGAATTGCCTCGGAGGTTATCTCGGTATTTATCTTAAATCCGAAAAACGGATTTCGGCTTCCTGCATAATCGATAATTTCGAAATGACGGGCGGAAAGAAAACCGTTACTTCTACCTTTGACAACAATAAAGATCAGACCGAAAAGATAATAACGGGCAACGGCTTTATCGAAAAATCGGATAAACTCATTTATACCGTTTCGTTTATGACCGAAGGGGGCGAACTTATCGCCAAACAAAAAGTGAGCATATATAACTACGCTGCCTTGCCCGACGCTCCCGAAAAGGAAGGTTATTACCTTAAAGGGTATACTTCGGGTTACGAAAACGTAACCGATAACGTCATTTGTTACGCCGTATACGGAAAAGGCAAAGCCCCAACGCCAACGCCTGAGCCTGCTAAAAAGAGCGGTTGCGGCGCGACGGCAGGCGCGGGCGTTTCGCTGTTCGCAATCGGTTTTGCGGTCTTGCTTGCAAAGAGAGGTAAAAGGCAATGAGAAATAAAATCTTAAAAACGGCGGCAATGGCGCTGTGCGCGTTGTTCGTCGTCGGAGGAGCGAACCTTAAAGTGAAAGCCGAAGATAATATCTCCGTGGGAGAAGAAAACGTTCAATCGACCGTGAATACGGAATGCGTAGTCGATACGCTCGGTACGGGCGGCGGCAACAGCCTTAAAATCACTCCTGCCGATAACGGCTTGTCGGGGATATGGTACACCGCGCCCGAACTCGATAAATATTCTTTCGGAGATAAAGTGCATTTTGAAACTACCGTAAGGCTCGACCAGAGCGGCGTAAAATACGCTTCCGCCGATTTCGTAAACGAAGCGGGCGAGTATATAGACGGCGGTTTCAGAATAAGAAAATGGCAGAATTTGCTGTACGACGCCACCGTTTACGTCCGTGACGGCAAAAAGTGCGTTTTTATAGGAGTTAAAAACGGCGAGAACGTAACGATAAATCTGTCGAAAGTCGCCTTTTCGGACGACGTTTACGACAAGTCGGACATGTTCGGCGGCGTAACTCTTTACCAGATAGAGCCGCAGGTAAATCAGACCGAGGGGTTTATGCTCGTTACCGAAAACGGGAAAATCGTAATGATGGACGGCGGCGACTACAAAGATAAAGATACGGTGCTTAATCTTATAAGGTCTTATAAAAACGAGGTCGATTATTGGTTCGTTTCGCATTACCATTGCGATCACGTATATTCCGTGTTGCGTATTCTGAACGAGGAAGATATTTATATCCGTAACCTGTATTTCGATTTCGACGTTTCCGACGAAGTGCTGAACGCATACGGAGATGAAGACAATCATCTCGTGGCGGAGTTCAGAGAAGCGGTCGCGAATAACCGTTCCAAAATCGGCAACGTTATAACCCCCGCGAAACGGGACGAATACGTTATAGACGAAGACCTTAAAGTCAAAGTTCTGAATAAGGCTTACTTCAGAGAGCAGTCGAATATGCCTAACGATTCGTCCGTAGTTTATAAATTCGAAACGCCGAAAAAGAGTATTCTGTTTCTCGGCGATATGGGTACTTACGGCGACGACCTTATAAAGGACGAATATTTCAAATCGGAAGCGGAAACCTGCGAAGTCGTTCAGATGGGGCATCACGGGCAAAACGGCGTTAGCAATAACTTTTATAAATCGCTTAAAGCGATGAAAGTATGCCTGTACTGCGCGCCAGCGTACGTTTTCGATTGCGACGACGGTAACGGCTACGGTACGGTAACCAGACTTAAAACGCTTGAAACGAGGGAACTCATGCGTACGCTTAAAGTTCGCCTTACTATATCGTGCAAAAACGGCAGAACGGTTTTAAGATAGTCTATTACCCGAAAACGACGAAGGCGTTATACGAAATCGAAAACGCCGCTATTACCCGTCGACGACTATTATCGGGGTTAGCCATTAGAGATTTGAACTAATCAAGTTTTAACGACGCAAAATTTGCAAAATCATCGTTAAACTCTCTTGTAAT
>ENA-UERG01000440-UERG01000440.1-human-gut-metagenome-genome-assembly--contig:-NODE-440-length-40579-cov-9.968421_pt1 | contig 40579 bp, 51 predicted proteins | sample MGYA00242954_ERZ507954 | MGnify/ENA primary metagenome ERZ507954 (study PRJEB26167, sample SAMN06115478) | human gut metagenome | host: Homo sapiens | place: China:Sichuan | collected 2015-01-21...
GACCTGATTCGCAGTCTTTCAAAAGGTCTTTGATTTTTCTGTACTCGTCCCTTTTAAGCCTCGACAGCTTGTCCATTTGTTATGTTGAGTTGACTTTTGTTTATTATGTGATATAATACTTTATGAAAAGAAATAACCAACAATAGAAACAAAAGTAAAACATATTCGCTTTAGTGTCGTTTGTTGTATTATAGTTCACTTTTGTTTCTTTGTCAAGTGTTTTTTTCAAAAAGTTTCTTTGGGGGGCAAAAGCCGTGACTCTATATGAAAAAATACAGGTATTGTGTAAGAAAAACGGTTTTGAAATTTCCAACTTGGGCGAAAAAATCGGAATAAAAATTGCCAAAAGTTCGATAAGCAAATGGAAGCATGGTGCAATGCCAAGGGCAAGTACCATTAAAGCAATAGCCGACTACTTCGGCGTACCCATTGAATATTTCACCGGAGAAGAGCAGACAGCCCCCGAAGAACGGGAGCTGTCCGAAAATGAGGAGCTGTTTAGGATTTTTTCCTCCCTCCCGGAGGATCAGCAGAAAAGCATTGCCGACCTGATTCGCAGTCTTTCAAAAGGTCTTTGATTTTTCTGTACTCGTCCCTTTTAAGCCTCGACAGCTTGTCCATTCGTCCCATAAATTCCTTTTTTGACATTTTCTTTTCCATTACGGTTACACTCTCCTTTTTTCTACCCTTGGCAGATTGTGTAAACCATAACACATTTTCACTCTATTGACCATTGTGCAGATTTTTGTTTGTCCTGTAAGCCTTCTGTTTTTGTTGTTTGCTTTCGTCCCGATTATTCTGTTAAATATTACAAAAACCGCCGTAACAAGCGGTTTGAAAGGGAGTAGTAATTTTGCTTTTGTGCGAATATCTTCAAGGGCTTAAAAAGAACCGACAGATGTCCACAAAGGACATTGCCGACCGTTGCGGACTGCCCTCCGAAACGGTAAGAAGCATTATCGGAGGCAAAACAACCGACCCGAGACTCAGCACCGTGACGTGTATAGTCAACGCCTTGGGCGGAAGTCTTGACGAAATAGGGGAGGGGATAAAGCCCGAAGAACAAAACATGTCCGAATCGGTCATAGAATTGTACGAACAGCGTTTAAAGGACAAGGACGAGCGTATAAAGGCGGTCATCCGTGACAAGCGGATTTATATGATAACCGTCGGCGCACTCGTGCTTATTCTTATCGGCTTTTTTGTCGTTGATATTCTCATCGGCTCCGAAGGCTGGATTGTTTATAAATAATGATGAGGTGAGTATAGCATGAATGCGATAGATGTCTCCGATTACCACATTATCTATTATATACATTGTGCTTTTTGCGGCGATCATTGCTATTCCTGTGATATTTTCTCTTGTTTCGTCAATCCTAAGAATCTTTAACAGATGAGGAGCAGTCAGAATGGCAAAAGCGAAAAAACTCCCCAGCGGTAACTGGAGAGTTCAGGCAAGCGCAACTATTGACGGAAAAACCGTCCGTCGCTCCTTTACATATTCCGATAAGAAACAGGCCGAAAAAGCCGCACTTGATTGGCAAAGCCAAACATTCAAATTTAACAGTAACCCTTCCGAATTAACTCTCGGAGAAGCTATCCTGAATTATATAGACAGCCGCCGAAACATTCTTTCCCCTGTGAGCATTGCAACATATGAAAAGATTGCACGAAATTATTTTCATAACCTTCAAGGGAAAAAGCTTTCAAATATCAATCAGAACGCCCTGCAAGCCGAGATTAACGCATTGAGCGGTAGACTGTCACCCAAGAGCGTTCGGAGCATTTGGGGGCTGATTACGGCCTCAATTAAGCACGCCACAGGGGAGAGTATTACCGTAACATTGCCCAAAAAGCAAAAAAAGATATATTCTACCCCCGATTTGTCCGTATCGTTAAAAATTCTTTCGGCCTGTAAAGGCACGGAAATTGAACTGCCGGTCACACTTGCGCTCCGTATGGGATTGAGAATATCCGAAGTCTGCGGCCTGAAATGGTCTGCCGTACACGATGATTATATCGTCATTGACAATGTCATTGTGACCTACGGAAAAGAACAATACGAGAAGCCTCCGAAATCCGCAGCCGGCAACAGAAAAATTCCCTTGCCGCCTGACATAAAGGAACTGATAGAAAAGCAGCCGAAGGACAATGATTATGTTGTACAAAAATCCGCAAAGGCTATTGAGGATATGTTCCGCCGAGTGCTTGCAAAAAATAAAATACCGCATTGCCGGTTCCACGACCTCCGTCACGCCACCGCTTCGGCAATGGCATTGTTGAATATCCCGGACAGATATGCAATGAAAATCGGCGGCTGGGACAGCCCCGATGTGCTTCGCTCGGTATATCAGCAGACCTTCACAAAAGAGGAGCTTGCTTTCTCAAAAACCTTAAGCGATTTCTTTACGCAGGTGTCTTCGCACAGTGAAGATTTACACCCCGAAGAAATGCATGAAAACAAAAATTAAAATATTTTTCACACGAAATTTCACACGAAATTCAGAAGACCCGCATAAAACAAGGGATTTTGGAGGTTTCACAAAGAGTTCGAGTCTCTCCTTCTCCGCCATTCGAAAAGCCGCTTAAACAGCGGCTTTTCTTTTGTTTATGCGGGTTTTAGCGGTTTTATCAGTCCGAGCTATATTGCCAAAACAATATGATTATTGCACACATAATGAAAAAAATGCACACGAAAATGCACACGAATTTCACACTACATCGACAGCATTTGCCGAACCCATGCTACACGCTCAACATATTCTTTATGAGCGTGATCCCACTTGTCGAGCATTTCAACAGGTGGGGTATATATTTTTTCAAGTTCTGCAATGTCTTTTGTTGCAAAATCATGTATGTATGAGGCGTGTTTTAATTCGTCCCCGGACATTTCCCGATATTTATTCGCGTCGGTCATATTACCTTTTGCTTTTTGTTCAACATAACATTCGGCATAGTTTTTGGCGTCTTCGATTTCTTCGTTGATTCTCTCAACGTATTCTTTGATTTTTTTCATATCGTCACTCCGTTATCGTGGAATAGAGATTATCAATGTCCGACGGAGAAAATTTAAATGTGCCGAAAAGAGGGACCGTTATTTCGATTTTCCCCTTGCTCACAACCTGTTCTTTCAAATCCGCATAAAGTCCGTCGACATCTATTGTTCCGTTTTCATCGGATATTGCAAAGCTGCGAAGAAAAGGATTTTCACATAAGGACTTTTTCAAATTTTCGCTGTTCCTCATGACTCTTGCCACAGCAATTCGGGCGGCTATTTCCTGCCAGCTGTTCATCCTTGAGTAAACTTCCTTGTCCATGTATTTTAAAATGCCGTTAAGCACTCTTTCAAATTCCATATAAATTTCCTTTCAAAAATCAAGGGGCAGCGATTGCCGCCCCTCTTTGTCATTTTGCATTAACCGCCTGAGCGGCTGCCGCTGTGGGAGCTGTCCAGCTGTTGTAACGCTTCATCGGTTCGGGGCAAACATTGTCGATCGGAATGACCGTTTTTGTAAGTCCCTGAAGAGCTGCAACGGTGTTTTGCATACAGGAAAGATTTGCCGCAACCTGAGCATTGACAACACTCTGCTGACAGAGCTGTGCTTCAACCGTATTAAACTTTCCGTCAACGTACTTGTACATATCAAGCATTTTCTGATCGGTATAGGTGTTTGCGTCTCTCAGCTTTACTTCGGTTTCAAGCTCGGCTATTCTTGCCGACTGCTCGGATTCGTATCTGCTGACAAAGTGGTCCTCACTGCAAGTGCCGTTTGCCGTTCGGCCGAAAAGGCCGTTGCCGTTAAGACCTCCGGCAAGCACTCCAAGCGCTGTTCCGGCAATTCCGAGTCCAAGCCCGGTACCGGCAATCCCTTTAGATGCGTATCTGTTTTCGTATTCCATAACAATCTCCTTAATTATATTTATAAATCGCTCTCTGTGCACCGAAAGCAATTTATATTCTGTGATTATCATACAATACAAAAGATGTTCTTGTGGTTCTTTTACGGCTCAAAAAAAGGTCAAAAAAAATATCCGTCCCCAAAAAATGAGGACGGATAAATTATAAATTCGGTGTTCAATTATAAATGCAGTCGATTATTTTCAAATAAATGCGCTTAATTCGTCTTTTTAGCGTAGACAGGGAAACACACAGCTCCGCCGCAATATCGGCTTGCGCCCACCCTCTCCTTAAAAATTTGATTATTTCAAGCTCATCATCGGTAAAACCGCAAAGAGATATGTATTTTTCCCATTCGCTGTTATAAAACCGAAGCACCTGTCACACCTCCAGAAATTACTGTCCGTTGCATTTCGGCTTTTTGTATGTAAGGGCGTTAACACTGTCGGAAATGCCGGAGGTGGTGGGGTCGATAACAGCGTTCCACACGCTTGCCAGCACCGAGAACACCACATAAGGGTTAAGCACGGCAGATTTGAGGGTAGAAAAGAACAATCCCCACGATGTTATGTCCGAGCCGGTTATGCCATAGTATGCCCCGATAGGAACGGACACAGCGAGAATAACCGAGAACCACCACTGCGGATTTTTGAATCTAACCTTCCAATTGATTTTCATAATTTATGCTCCTTTCTTTTGTTCGTGCGCCTTTAGGTTGAGATGTTTATCGAGTTTTTCTTTTGCAAGGGGTACGGTATGATTACATCCCTGCTGTATAAGACCGTCGAGGCAGGCCGAAAGGCCGTAGCAAATGAGCGTATTTTCTTCCTTGATTGACAAGAACTCCGATTCGGTGTGTCGGCGTAGTTCCTCAATGTCGGCCGAAGCCTTATCATCTTTTCGTTTGACATCGGTTATCCACTTAAAAATGACATATAGACCGGCTATCAAGCTGGCAATGCCGAGAATACCGGAGCAAACTTCAAAAATTAACCTGATTATTTGCATGATTTACACCTCATTTGATTGTTTCCTGAAGAATTATAAGCGCGTCGGTAACCGTTAGCTTTCCGTCACCGTCACAATCAAGCCTGTTTATTTCATCGGCCGAAAGCTCAACCTGTCCTACACTCGCCTGCAAGACTTTAAGTGCGTCGGCAACGGTGAGTCGCTTCGGCGCTTCCGGTGTGGGTGTCGGTTCTTCCTTCTTGTCCATTCCGAGAGCTTTGAGCCAACAGCTTTCACCCCAAACGCCGTCAACCGTAAGACTGTGACTTTTTTGCCATTGCTTGACCTTCTCGGTAGTGCTTTTTCCGAAAATGCCGTCCGTGTCCGCTCCGACAGTGTATTGAACAATTTTTGCAACATTTGAATAGTCTGCCGACTCTTTCACGACGGAATTTTTAATAACATATCTGAATTCATCGTCATTGCCGTCCCATGTGAGGCCGTATTGAGGGAAACTCCAACCGTCGGCCATGTGTGCAAGACGTACATTCCGAACATTGCACACGCAGGAGGGGAGATTATCAAAGGTGCCGACCGATGTTACGCTTTGATTTTTCCAATAATATGGCTTCTTTCTTCCGTCAATGTGTACAAAGCCGCTGTCATAATAACAGCCGATACCGTTTATCCAAAGCCCCTGTGCATAGTGAGCCACATCATAGGGTGAAACCCCGCTTACTACAATGTCAAAGGCCTGTCCCTTAACATGATAGGAATCGGAGGTTCCGCCGATTTTCTTGTTATAGCTCGGGGTTCGATAGGCGGATGTAATTGTAATCGGCTTGCCGAAGTGCTGTCTGATGTCCTCAAGCTTAAATGCAAGGTCAACGTCAATAGGTACATAGTCGCTGCCGTCATGGCAAGCAAATTCCGACACAGTAAAATGCTCGGTTACCTTGTTTTGTCCCTGCTTTGATTTTGAAAATTCATATACTGCCATTATAATTACTCCTTTCGTGAATAGACCGGGAATGTGACGTTTATGCAAAAATCGTCCGTTCCTGTAAGTGTCGCTCCTTTTTCAACCCAAATTGAGCCGTCCGACCCGTCAATCTGACAAACCCAGCTGTCGGCACTTACGGATGTTGAAGTAAAGCTCGTTGTGCACCGTACAAGCGTATGCGTCATAGGTCTGAACGGCAATTTTTCTATAAGTGTTCGTTCTCCTGCGGTTCCGGGCTTTATCGCCGTATTCGCTCGAAGTACACCCTGCACCGTTGCAAAACCGTTTCCACGGATTATTTTACACTTCCAGTCGACGTCATCATAAGCGACAAGGTTTTTACCGAGATATTCGTCTGCATCAATGGCATAGTAATACGGAGGGTTAAGCCATATTGCGTATCCCTGACGAATAAACAGGCGCATGGTAGACTTGCAATTCATAGGTACGGCATATGGATTGTAATGTTCTTTGTCTCCCATTACGGCGTTTCCTGTGTCGGGGTCAATAACGCATATAGGCAGCCCCGAATCCACGCCGTGTATCGTCTCATTTTGATTGAGCAAGTACATTCTGCCTGTTTTAAGAGGGGAGACGCCCTTTTTCTTTGCGGGAATAACATCAATGATTGTTCCTATGTACGGATTGAGATTGTCAACCTCGATTTTAAGATCGTTTTCACTGGCCGTTGGAGATTCCGAACTTGTGTTAATGTCATAATAAGCACCCCGCTTAATTGCCGCTATATCTGCAAGGGCTTTAAATTCGTCCGCTGCGGTTATAGTGCCGGGGCTTTGGTTACTCGACACAACTCCGATGTAAAATGGGACGGATTGCAGCTTGTATTCCTTGCTGTCGGTGTATTTTTTGTAATACATTACCGTGCCTTGAATCGTGTCACTGTCTGAAATCGAGAACGAGGGCACATCAGCGACAATTTTTTTGTTGACATATGTGCAAACGACGGTACCGATGACGGAGGTCACCTTGTTCGCTGTTTTGGTAAGAGTCAACAGGACGTTTGTGTCTTCGGGTAGGTCAATCTCAACTCCTCCCGATTTTGGTGTCATAATGAACATCCTGCTATTTACATCGGTGGCGCAAATTTTTATTGCGGGAGATGTACTTGCCGTACCGCTGAAATCCACGTCAAACCGATATATGACCTTTTTTTCTTCTTCCATAAAATCACCTCAATTTTTAAGGGAGCCTTTAAAAAAGACTCCCTTTTCGGATTATTTGTTTTTTTCGGCATATTCCTTGGCTCTTTTTTCCTTCTTCACCTCCTCGTCGGCCGCATTTCTCCAATCTTCAAGAATTTTATCAAGATCGTCGTAAAGCCCGGTAAGACTCAGCCGTGTTTTTATTTTCGCAACCGTCACCGTGTCCTTGTTTTTATATGCCGCCTTGTATTCGTCACGGTATCTGTTGCTGAATTTGTTGCGGACATTTGCCCTTGCGGTGGTATTGACCTTGTTCTGACCTTTGGAATTCACCTCATATTGATCCTCTCCCTTTAAAAGAAGCTTTTCCCGCTCCTTCTCAATCATCTGTTTAATCAAGTCCTTTGTTCCCTGTAAGTCCTCCTTGTCGTAAAGAGCCTCATATCTGTCGAGTTCGGTTATTTCCTTGCCGGTAATACCTTCGGTTAAAGCTTCGCCGACACTTCGTGAAGAGGGACGGAATGCAGATACGGCCGAGTTATAAGCCGTTCTGACATCACGCATAATGTTTCTCACGGGCAATCCGAAAATGTTACATATGGACCCGACCACATTTTCAACCTTTCTGTAATCGCTGATCTTGTCGCTGTCAAGCTTGGTGATTGCGTCCCAAAGATCCTTGAAAAGGGTCATATCGGCTCGGTCAATGTCGTAGCCTTGAATAATCGTAACCAAATCTCTTGCAAAGGGAATAAGATTAAGGGGATTAAGCTCGTCCACAAGTCCTCCGCCGACGGCCTGAAAGTATTTGTCGGCATAGCTTTCGTCATCATCATCGTCACGGCCTGCGGAAATTAAGGCTTTTACAATCGCTCCGGCAACCATTGAACCGATAACCGCCGCAACCGCTCGGGCGGAAGTCACGATAGCCTTTCCCTTGCTCCTGTTGACATCAAGAGCGGCACGGTAAAGCATATTATAAGATGTCATCGGTTCACCCATAAACGATGTTGCCATTTTTGCAATATCGCTTTTGTTTCGCATTATCGAAGATCGTGAGAGGGTGGAATCGTAAACCTGTGTTTGTACGATTACATCGGTAAACCGTTTTCCGCAAGCCTCAAGGAATTCCTTCGAGTTAAATTCAAGATTGGTAGTGTCCCTGATCTCTCTCTTTACTGCGTCCCAAATTATTCCCCAGCCAAGCTCATCGGCCTTTGCCGCTCCGACCATAAATTTTTCGTCACGGTAATATTTGTCGGTGAAAAATCCTTTGACAATGTTTTTTGCTCCGCTGTATTCCTTCGCCCCGATATAATCGGTGGCCGCACGGCCGCTCCCGGTGTCAAAACCGCCTATTTCCTTGACAATTGCAATCGGTGCCCAGCGTTTGATTTCCTCATAGCGTGAAGTTCCTGCAATCTCCTTTTGAGTTTTAAGTCCGGCGAAGTATTTCGGGTTAATAAGAGCAAAAGCACGAATAATGGCCGTCGGCTGCTGTACGATAACCGAAAGGCTCGCCGCCACCGCCGTCTTTTTCATATTTGAAACGGCTCGTTCCCAAAATCCGCCCTTTGCTCCCGTAATGCCTCCGTTAAGGTCAACAACAAACTGTTCAAAATATTTTGACGCCGATTTTCCGAAATTTTCTTCAAGCACCGTCCTTACCGACCGTGAATATGCCGAGCTGTCCGCCTCCGAAAGGTAGGAGGTAAAATTAAGCACCCTGTTCATATTCTCGATAGGCAGCACCATTGAACTGTAAAGAGCCATTTTTGCCGTGTGATCGTTCCAAACCTTGTCAAAGGAGGCAATTACCACCGGGTTTGCCGCATTCGGAACAGTGTTCTTTGTCATTCCGATGTTTTTCAGCGAAACTGCGTCAACCGCCTTGTTTGAAGAAAATAAAAACCGTCTGTCCGAGCTTATGGGAAAATAATTTGCCTCCCCGAATATGTCGATACCGTACAGCACTCTTGAAACTTCGTTGCCCTTTTCCGCAACGACGGTTGAAAGATATTCCTGCATTTCCTCGACATATTTTCTCATATTATCATCAAGCCTGTCCGAAAGAAAGCTTAAATCTCCTTCGGTCAGATGATAAGCCCTCGCCGTATCTCGGCCGTATCGTTTGTCGATAACTCCGAGTGCCTTTTCTCCCGTTTTTATTTCGTTCTCGGCAAGGGTTATGCCGCCCACCAAAAGGTGCTTTCTGCCCTGATCTCGTCTTGACAGGGCATATACCGACATAAGCTCCGGCACGGTCAGCTTAATCCGCTCTCCGCTTTCAAGGGTATATTCCGTGACCTTACTCTCGTCAATGCTCCAAATGCCGTGCTGTCTGCGCTTTTTCGCGGCAAAAGCTTTGAATTCCGCAACAATCCGTGCCCATTTGTTCTGCCCTTCAAGTGCTTGGTTGTAAAGCTCCCGGAAGGTCTTAGACCCGGTCTTGTAAAAGGCCGTAAGGGGCTGGAGCATTTCCCATTCAATACCTCGCTTTGCGTCAATTGCCTTTTGTGCCGCAAGGTTTCTGTCTCCTGCCTGTTTGCCCGAAATCAAAGAGTCGTTTTTCCCGGCTCTTTCGATTTCCTCCATAACCTTAAGGGCTGTTTCCTCAACCGTTTCTTTTTTGTCGCTCGCAAAGATTTTGTTTGCGCCTGTCACCGTTGAGGAAATCATTTTATAGACTTCATAAAGCCGTTCAAGCTCGGAATTTGACATTTCCGAAACCGTTTTCCCGCCCAAGGTGTCCTTAATTACCTCAATACGGTTTTCTACCGTTTCACTGTAAACACCCTGTATATACTGGGATTTTGATTTTTTAAGCTGTCTGTATGCGTCGTAAAGCTCCGAAAGTGCATTTTTCACCGTTGTGCGGTTCAGCTGCTCCCGGCGGGAGGCCGCAAGCTTATCAAGTCCGTTTTCGGCCGCAATGCTTTTGAGCAAATCCCGCTGTTTGTCCCTCTGCTTTGTAAGCACTTCCGACCTCTGCTCAAGCTCCGAAAGGTTCTGTCCGTCGGCAGATTCAATTTGCTCCTTTATCCGTGAAAGCTCGGCATTTGTCTCCGAATAGGAAAGATAGGTTTCGTTAAGCTTTACAAGAGACTCGGCGGCCTTGGTGTCGTTACCCACATCCGCAAGCGAAAGCCCCATAAGTATCTCATAGTCGCTCTTTTGCTTTGCAAAAAGGAACTCAGAGGCGGCCAGCGTTTTTTCAATCATCGGCCGAAGCTCTTTTTTTATGTTCCTCTCCTTTGTGGGATGAAGATAGAGCGAACGGAGATTTTTAATGACCCGCCTTATCTTGTTTTTGGTGTCGGTGCCGTTTCTTCGCTCCCGACTTTTGCGGTTTTGCTCTCTGAAGCTTTGCTTTAGGCTCTCGATACGTTCCTTTCTTTGCGCCCTTTGCTCGGCAAGCTTTTTGCGGTTTTCGGCTTTAAGCTCGGCTATCTTTTTGTCCCGCAAATCGACACGCTGTTGTGCGCGGTCGGCAAAGGTCGTGTCGGCTCTGACCTCGTTAAACCGTTCGAGTATGTCCGCACCCAGCGCACCCGCCGCCTCATTTGCCGTCAAATCTCCGTCGGTGATATAGGGATTAAAGCCGTTTTTCTCGTCGAGACTGTCTCTGACCTCGATAAGATTTCGCCACATATCCTGCGTGCTTACGGCGTCTCTGTCAAGAAACGGAACGCTGTTGCAAAGCTCGTCCCACACCTCGTCGATGTGTAACGCCCCCGGCGTTCCCTGTGCCCGCATATTGAGCTTTCGGCCATACTGCCTGTATGCCGATCCGAAGGTGCCGAACATTCCTTCAAGCTCGGCCACATCCTTAAGGCTCGGTGTCAGTCGGTAGTGTCTCATTGCCGCCTTGTAGTCCTCTGCGTTTTGGTCGGTAATGTCCACATATGAGCTTGCAATAACCGATTTTGCAATGTCGGTTGACCGCTTTACAAGCTCGGAATAATCCGCCGAGCTTTGCGTTTCGGCGTTGTCCATAAACTCATAAAGCCCAGTAAGCTCATCCCTCAGCGTGGAAGAGTCTATTTTGCTTGAATATTCGGAAATGATATCCCTTGCAATGCGGTTAATGTCCTGCTTCATAAGGCGGTTTTTGCCCTTGCCGCCCATTCGCTTGGATTTCACAAGCTCGCCCTTAAGTCGGTCTATCTCCTCCTTATAGGCCTGTTCTCTCAGTAGGGAGGAAAGCTCCTTGTCATCGGTCAGCCTCATTCCTGCGTCGGATATTGAGGTTTTTGTTTCGTCGGAGAGATTAAAATTTTTGAATTTGTTCGAATTAGACAAATATTCCTTATCATTTTGTGCATAATATTTGTTGACAGCTTCACGATATTGTGATAAACTGTTAGTGTAATCGGCAGTAAATGCATGGTCGGGGAATTGGACCCCGGGTCTGTTTTTACCAAGCCGATTATTTTTTTCGGACGCATAAAGTATGCGTCCTTCTTTTTTTGCGTTAATCACATAGTTTAATACATTGCTCTTTCCGTAACCGCTCAGCACAACATTACTGTCAAGGGTCATGTTGTAAAGCTTGCCCTTGCCGTCCGGCTTTATGATTGCCAAAACATTGACGCCGTTTTTGTCGGTAAGACTTGTAACGGCAACGACCCGAAGGTCATCCGGCTTTGCGGTCGACTTGATTAAGAACATTGGTTTTTCAAGAGCCTTTGGAAGTTTAAGCAAAAGTTCTTTTCCAAGGTCATGATAATTATTGCCCGAAGAATATCTGCCGTCGACCTTTGCCTGTGCCTTGCTCACCGTCATTGTGTATACATGAGTAGGAGTGATAAGCATAGGCTTGTTTTGCAGGTGCAAAATGCTCTGAAGCGAATATGGCGTGTTCCCCATATAGATGTGGTTGTTTTTGTCGAATGTGTTGTTAAGCACACTGTCAATCTGATCTTCAAAGCTTTCGCTTACACTGTATCTGAATTCTCCGTATTCCGATTCGTATACCGGCACAGTGCCGCTCTCAAAGAATTCGTTTATGTCGGACAGGATTTTTGAGGTTGCGGTTCCTTTGGGATAGGTTACGCTTCCGGCGGAATATCCGTTCTTTTTGGAAAAATCAACGCTGAATTCGTCGTTGTCTTTCATTATTTCGGGTATAACATCACGGAGTCTGCTTATTTGCTCGGCATTCGGAGCGGCGGATATATCTATTCCGTAGGTCTGCATTCGGATGTTGCCCATATTCATGAAATAAATAAGGCTGTCGGAATATTCGGCGCTGTCGGGCATATCGAGAATTTCCGAAATTTCTCTGTGGTCTTTGATACGGTAGCCCTGTCCTTCGGAAAAGTCAAGCATTTCACCGTTTGTGAGAATGTATGAGGCTAAATCCACTCTTTCGGTAGTGCCGAAGGTGTCAACCGCCTTTTGTGCGTATTCGGCCTTTTGCCTGTCGGTGAGGTCGTCTACCGACCGCATAAATTCATCTCTTGACTGTTCGTTTGCGCTGTCTATTTTTGCCCGGAGGTCCTTTTGTTCTCCCGTGATTTCCGACATACGCTTTGTGACAGCATAAAGCCCGCTGCTGTGTGTGAATTTACCGTATTCCTTAACTGCCTCGTCAAGCGCGTCACCTTCTCCGGTTGAAATAATATCAAGAAACCTTTTATACTCGTCGCTTGCTTTTATCTTATCAACCTTTTTTTCGAGTTCTCGGTATTCACTCTGCAACTCATTAAGACGGTCACTGTCCGAAAGCTGATTGCCATTGCTGTCCGAAACCGAAAAAGACGAATTATTTTTGGAATTTTGCATAGAATGGGTATTGACATCTGTATCATTTTGTGATATATTGATGTTGGCGATGGTTGGGCCTGATTTCATGGGCCCCCTCGCCTTTTTAATTGGGTCAATATCATATAGGATTTTGCTGCCGTTTTGTGTGTTTGCAACATTAAGTGTTGCCACATAAACGGTTTTATTTTTATCCTGAATATATACATCCCAATAATCCCATTTGTTTTTTCCGTTGTTGTCAAGCCAGTCGTGAGAATACTTTGCTTTTTCACTTTCACGGTATTTGGCACTCTCAACAAGCTCATCGGCAAGAACAACCGCTTCCTGTTTAATGCTCTTGTCTATGTTTTTATGGTACAATTCCTTTAAAACAGAGGCGTTTTTACCGTTTTTGTTTTTAAACTTATCGCCTTTTTGGGCAAAGTTAATCTCTACGGCGTTTCCGCTTTTGTCATAAGCTATGACTTGCTGTCCTGCAAGCTCGCCGACAACACGTTCCTTGACCATTTGCTTTCTTTCGTTTTGGTTAAGACCCTCAAGAAGATTGCTGTCAAGCACAACGCCGATTCCGTATTTGTTTCCGTCATCGTCAACAATTTCGTTTATCGAGAACCTTGTCTCACCCTCCGTGCCGGCACCGAAACGGTAATTTTCCACCGCCTCATCTACGCCCTCCCAAAGCCGATTGGCGATTTCGTTCATATAGTCGATTTCACCGAGAACCTCGTTTCGGATTTCGGCGTTGTCGTGAACGAAATATTTGTCAAAGGCACGGTTTATCATTGCCACAAATTCCTTAATAAATTCCATTATCTTGTCGGAAAGCGTTTTGTTTTCGGCCGCAAAGCTGTCCCACTGCTCCTTGTTGGTCAGTGCTTCAAAGCAGTGGTCGGCAACGATTTCCTCGTCGATTTTGGCCTTAAAGTCCTCGTCCCTTGCATAGGTCTTTCCGTATCTTTTCTCATAGTCCGCAAAAACCGAATCATATTTTCCCGCCGCCTTAAGGTGGTCTATGACAAATTCCCTGAAGCTCTGCGCATACTCCGGCGAAAGATTTTCAATCATATGGTACATCTCGTGCCCCGCCGTGGAGGTCAGCGCATTTTTACCGTCAAGGGCAATGACAATCGTGTTTCCGCCCTCATACTGCCCGTTTATAATCTTTCCTTCAAGATTATATTTCTCGGCAAGGCTCGAAACTACACGGATAACAACGCCCTTTTCCTTTGCCCAAATATCGAGCAGTCGGAGCTGTCCCCTCAGCTTCCTGTTCACTTTTTTGCTTGCCGAATATTCCCGCACAACGCCGCCCCGCTTTTTTGCGGCCGTATTTTGCTCTGTGCGCTCCTTTGAGCGGTTTTTGTACTCGTCCGACTGTTTATACTGCTCCTGCCTGTTTCGTTCGGCTCCCGCTTGTGCTCTGCCTGCCTCGTATATCCTGCGGGCACTTGACGGTTTTATGTCTCTCGATATGCGTTTAATGTCGGAAAAACTCTGCCCCTTTTCTCCGGCCTTATAATACTTTTCAAAAGAAGCGTTATAGGTCGAGGCAACAAGGTGACGGTTGCTTTCGAGATATTCGTTTGCATAGAGATTTCTTACGGCGGTCGGTTGGTCTGCGGCATTGTTTATGACTGCGGCCGCCTCATATCCGATATTCGCCGAAAGAGGGGAGAGGTTCTTTCCCTTTGCGGTGGAAACAACGGCCTCGACACCGTCTTTTGTTTCGTTAAAGGAAACGCTTTCCACCGTGTCATAGCTGTTTGCGGCCGTGATTTCTTCGGTGCGGTTGTCAAGAGCCGTGTCAAGCAGTGATTTTATGCCCTTTCCGGCTCCTTTTGCAAGCTCCTTATAAACCGTCCGTGCCTCTTCTACCGTATCGGCCGACAAAAACTGATCGGTAATCTCGGAAAATACCGCCTCTTGCAGATTATCAAGAGAATCAAGGTCGGTTTTTCCCTCCGCAAGGTCGGAGGCCTCCCGGATAAAGCTGTTATTTTTACCCTGCTCCTTCGCATAGGAAACAAGCTCGGAACGGTCAACATCAGAATACACCCTGAAAAGTCTGCCGCTGTTTTCGGCCGCATTTTCTCTCTCTGTTTGGTATTCTTTGTATACCTCCATTGCCTCCGAGTTGTGAGTAAGCTCGGTTCGCTCCTGCCCCTTGACCGAATCATATCCCTCGTTAAAGGCCTTTGCAATGGTCTTTGAAAGCGCATCGGCGTTCTTTACGCCCTTTTGCTCCAACTTTGCCTTGACCTCCGTGCTGTCCACATCCGTCACGGCCTTTTCGTACTGTGCCGAAAATTCGTCCGTAAGCAGTTTTCCGAGCCGCCTTGCCGATACCTTTTCGCCCTTTTCAATGGCTTCTCTTGCCGTTACTGCTTCCTTATTGTCGGGATTTGCGGCGATAATCTCGTCAAGGGAGGTTATAACGCTGTCTACCGATTTTAATTCTCGACCGACCTTTATTTGTCTGACTCCGTTTTTAACATTCTCGGCCTTTGCATAGCTCTTGGCAATGCCGTAGTTTGCTCCGCTCATCATAACGCCCGAAAGTGCGCCGCCAAGTCCCGCCGAAAGATCGTCTCCGAGAATGCCCGAAACCGTCTTGGCCGAAGCCTCAGAAGGAGATAACCCCTCGTTAATATAGCCGTAATATTCCTGCATCACTTCCGACTGGTCGGCATTTACAAGCACATCAACCGCACGGTTGAGAATGTTAGAGGCGATTTCCTCGCTCCCTTCGGCAACAAGAGATTTGCCGAGAGTGGTAATAAAGCTTTTCGGGTTTCCGAGAATTCTTTCAACGCTCCATACTTCGGTTATTGCCTCGATTGCGCCCGAAGTAAAGCCCATTGCAAGAGCCTTGCCGTCCGAAAGGCCTTTTTTCTTTGCGTCTATAATGGTTTGTGTGGCTACCTGACTTCCCATAAGGGCAAAATCAATCGTCTCCAGAGCCTTTTCACTGAGTCCTGTCCCGACTCCCTTTGAAACTGCAATTCTCGCAAGATTGTCAAGCATACTTTCGGTCGTTTCCTTTGCAAAAAGGCCGAATGCCCGGGCGTTGCCGTCCTCATCCCGTCCGAAGAGCGAACTTTTGGTATTCCAAAAGCTGTCGGGATTTTTTCTGAGGTAATCGCTAAGCATTTGTGAGGTCGTGCCTCTTGCCGTGCTCGAATAGTGTGCCATAATATTTGCCGGGGAATTTGTGTCGATCTCCTTTCCCGTGGCTTTTCTTAGAAGGGCGTCGGCGGAGCCTATACCGCTTGCAAGGTTGGTCGCTATTGCCAAAACACTGTTAAGGACTGGGTTTTCTTCTGCCCCTTCTTGAGCAACTTTCACCCAAGCGTCAGTTGTCCTTTTATTCAAAATCGGTTCCAGCTCATCAAGGTACTTTGTTGCTTTCTCTTTATCGGTATTGTACAATCCATAAAACACTTTTCGCTCGTCATCGGTCATTTTTGCATTGTAAGTGTTTACAATGTTGTTATACACATCTGTCGTGCGGTCTGAACCAAAATATACGCTTGACTTTTTGTCGCTTTCGATAGATGTATGTTTTGCAAATTCCTCATCATCAAGAAGAGGCATATATTTGTCGTGAACTTCCTTTTCGATTGCCGCAAGCCGTTCATTTTCCTTGCGCTCGTTGTAGTAGTTTTCAAGCGTGGCCGCCTTGGCTTGGTACCTTGCAGCCTCTTCTTCCGCAAGATTTTTTTGTTCTTCGGTGAAAGGATCGGGATTATTGATATCATATGTTGCCGCAAAATGCATTTGGTTTGTTTTTTCCCTTGCATTCTCGGCCTGACCCTTTGCAAGCGCAAGGGCATTTTTCAGCTCTTCGTCGTTTGCATAGCTTATTTGATTGTCTCTAAGCCATTCAAGCTCTCTTTTTTGGCTGTCCGACAGCGCATATTCCTTTGAAGCAAGCGCATTTATCGCAAGCCCGACTCCCTTATAGTCATATCCGTTATACTTTTCCGAAAAAGGAGTGCCCTCGTCATCGTACTGCGCTCTTGCCTTTTCCCAATCAAGCTTCAACTGTTTAAGCCGTTCAAGCTCGGCTTTTGCAAAGCTTTCTTTATCCTTTGCCGATTCTATATCAATATTCTGATTTTCCGAATCGGGCAGTTTAACCCGACTGATGTATTTTCCTTTTTTTGCCTTAGACAGCAGGGAAAGAGCATTGTTATACTCTTCCTGTGCCGCTGAAATCTTATCGTCGAGTGTTTTTCCCTGTCCGGCTGTCATATCGTTAAGGGAATTATACTCATCGGCATCCTTGTACTGTGCAAAGACATCTCTGCGGCTGTTAATGCTGTCCCAAAGGTCTTGACTGTTATATAGAGACAGCATTTGATTCAGGCTTTCTTCCTGCTTTTTGACCGCCTCTGCACCGTACACCCGCTCATATGCCGCACGGTTCTTTTCAAGCCGTTCCTTATATCCGTTCACCGTATCAACGGAGCTTGTCAGGAAATCGCTTGCCGCCGTGTAATCGTCGGGAGTTTTAAAACCGCCTTTGTAATAGTTGCTGTACGCATTATCTCCCATTGAGCTTTTGCCGAAGGACATAATATCGTCAAAAAGGGTGTCCTTGCCCGATTTGATTCTATCTGCCATAAGTACGGTGTAAGCACTTCCGCTGCTTTGCTCTTTTTTCTTCTTATATGCGTCTAATGCGTTCATATTTTCACCTCAAAATATTATCAAGCGTAATTCCGTATTCGCCTACCGCCGAAGCAAGATATTGCGAATAGCTTTCAGGCAAACCCTCCATAAATTTTATCAAGGCATTTCTCAATTTATTTGTGTCACCTTTATATCTCTCATAAATTGACTTGACACCGTTTGAAACGGTGGAATACTCTTTATCTACCCACTGGCTGTCCTTGGCCTCAAGCTGTGCCTTAAGGCTCGATATCGCCGCCGACTGGTCGTTGTTTTTCTTGGTTTCGTTCATCTGCTCCCGCCACTGTGCATCCGAAACGCTGTCACGCTCTCGTTGATAGGCCATTTTGTCGTTATACTCGTCGGCGGTCAGTTTGGCATTAGCATTGTTCCAGTCGTTCTGAATGTGGCTGTCGTAATTGTTCTTTTCACGGTTGTAAAGGGTGTCATACATACTCTGCGCCATATTGGCCAGCGTGCCCTGCTGGTCAAAGCCTGTTGCCCACCGTGTATAGTCGGTGTTGTCAAGGTTTTGGTAAAGGCTTGCAAGATTGTATAAATCCTGCCCCTCTTGCTGATACCTCTGATATGCCAGCTGTTCAAGCTCGGGTATCTTGCTGTTCAGGTCGTTCATATAGTTGTTATAGACCTGTTGTCCCGCCGTCTGACCGTAGGAAGAGCCGTAACCTCCCGTAAGAGCCGCCGCCTTGCCCTGAGTGTCCTCCATAGCCTGTTTTCCCGCTCGGGTGGCCTGCTCCTTATAGATGTTATAAAGATTGTCCTCAGCGGCGTTATACGAAAATTTTTTCCTGTTTTTTATGGCGTCAACCGCCGCCGCAAGGTCATTGTTGTACTTGCTGTTGTATGAGCCGTAATTTAAAAGCCTTTCGTACTGCTGATCCGCAAGCTGCTTTTTCTTTTTTGCCTCGTCAGACTCCGAAAAGTTATAACTGATTGGATTAAAGCTGATTGCCATTAAAAAAACTCCTCTCTTAAACCGTCCCTATCGAAAGCCATGAAATAGGGACGGAAAAATCGTTATCTTCGATTAAGAAACCGACCGACATTATTCTGCTTTTGACATAAAAACCTTCTTTTTTTGGGTCACAAACAGAAAAATCATAAAGGCAATAGTCTGTTTTGCTTCGTATATAGTCGGAAGGTGCAATAAATATCTGCGGTATAGTCTTGTATTCGGTGGGGAAAGACACTTCGGGAGAGGTGTATACAAGCTGCCTGAGAGCAAAAGTACCGACTTCGGTTTCTGCGCTCGTGCGTTTTGTCACCGATATGGTTTTAGGGAGTGACCAGTCGGAACTTGATAGGTCACTGAATCCGATGTTCATACGCCCGCTTTGGATAAGTGTGCTCCCGATTTTCAGTGACAACACTCCCGCCGTCTTTTGCTCTGCCTTTATTTCGGGAATTCCGTCTCCGGTGTTGTATTCAATCGCCTCTTTTGCCCTCATCAAATCAACAAGCTTGTATAGATATTCATTGACCTGTCCTATCTGCTGATAAGAATTTCCCGAAAGAGTCGGGGGGAATTCATAGTTGTATTTGTTACTCATCGTCTGCTCCCCGATTTGTACGTTTTGGAAAGACCGAAAAGGTAAAAACCGCCCTTGCCCGATACCTTGATTTTCAAATGGTCACACCGTCTCGGAACAATAGGTATATTAACGGTCATCATCTTTTCTGCCGCCGATACGGTTCTGTATGTCTGCCATGTTCCTGATGAATCATACATCAATGACACCGTGAGACTCGCTCCTTTTTCAAACTTGAGTCTCATCATAATTCGGGATATGGACTTCTTGTTGGGGTCTTCAAGCCCGAGCTTTCCCGACTCAAAAAACCAATTAAATGACCGTTCCTCTGTCGGTATAAACGGGTTTTTCGAAAGGTTTGTATCGGTAAGATTAAGATTTCCGGCTGTTCCTCCAACAGTCTTAATTTTGCCGTCGGTTCCGTCGAGATAAAACATATCGCCGTCACATTCACAGCAAAATCGCATATAGGTATCCTGCTCTCTCGTCCATATGCCGTATGACGTATCATAGACAAAAAGCTTATGGTCTCCGTGTTCGTCTGTCATGGAACAGTAAAGTTTCTTGTCAAGTGTGCCGAAAACGGCGTCGGTGTAAAGCATATTCCCGAGATTTTGAGAAATTTTTTGAGGTATACTGCCCGTATAGGCATATATGCCGTCAATGGCCTTGTAGTATAAAACGCCGTCGATTATGGCAATGCCTCGATAACTGCCTTTTTGTACGCCCTTGACGTCAAGGGTAACCGCCGTGAAAGGAGTGTAGTCTCCATACACCTTATGTATGCAATTTTCTTTGAAAAACAAAATTTGACCGTTCCAAGCAGTACACCCGGTGAAAAGGCCGTCAGTGCCGACCGTTATTGCCTCTGCGTCGGTGCTTATTCCTTCATACGCATACCAGTTATCGGGGTCTCCGAGCTTTGTACAATAAATTTCGTGACCGTCATTTGAACATCCCCAAAGACGGTTGTTATATTCGGTCACATATGCCAAATCGGGAACTCTGCGGCATATTGCAAAACTCAGAAAATTAACGTTGTATTGGTCGGTATTTGTCTCGGGACCCGTAACCGTAAATGTAAACGGCTCAAGCTGAACGTCAAGAATGATACCGCCCTCGCCGTTGAGCATTCCGGTAAGTTTGTAGCCGCGAGACGCATATTTGTAAAAGCTTTTTTTGCCGGTTGCCGCCGTATACGTTGTCTTATTGACCTTTTGAAAATCTCCGGCATAATCGTTGTTGTCTTCTCGGGTGAGTGGAGTGTCGTTAGCGGTTGTATCGTCCGTGAAGTAAAAGTCAACCACGTCTCCGGATTTAAGCCCGGTGAATAAATACGCTCCGAAATCGTCTCTCACAGCGGTTTTCCAATCATAGACTTGAAGCCATGAGGCTTTTTCGTTTCGGTAACTAAGCTTGAAAAGCACGGCCGAGCTTCCATACTTTTTATTGTTGTCGGAATTGTTTTTGTCAGGTGTATAAAGCCAGTATTTCCCGTTATCGCTCTCTGTTACATTGCTCGGCTCGTCATGCTGTGTCCACGAAAGAACATAAACATTGCCGTCTCCGTCGCAAGGGACAAATTCAATAAATGTACGGTAATGACCTGCGCTTGTGGTCTGTCCGGTGTGAAGCTCGGGGTTAAATATCTCCATTTTGTTCCATGTTTTCTTTATGTCGACTTCTCCGGCCGAGTCCCATTCGCTGTCAAACCATATTTTGTCGGGAAATATACACACCTTGCTTCCGAGCTTGACCATTTGTCTGTCAGCTTTTGATGTGCTTTGAATAAATAGACCTCCTGTGGCTGTTGTCTGTTGCTTTTGGCCGTTGTCATATATCCACAAGCTCGGATTGGCTTTAGTATCGGAGGGGTCAACATCAAGCCACATAGGATGCTCAAATCCTCTTGACACCATTCCTCTACAAGCTCTTGTTTGAGCAATTTCGTATCTTTTCTTTCTCGTTGTCATGATAGGATAGTCATCACACGACAAATTCTCCATGTCAAAGAATTCCGATGAGCCTATACGTAAGTTATGATTATAGCCCTTGAATTCCTGTATAAACTCCTGTGTTCTCCCGAGAGATTTCAGCATAGGATAGCTCATATATGTCACCTACCATAGTATCATCTTGTTTTTCCCCTCAGCCGTTGTCTTAGAAGGGTACTTACTGTTCCAAAAATTACGGAAATCCGCTATAAGGCTTTGACATATCGACATAGCGTTGTTGTATTCGTCTATTTCGGCATTCGCAAGACAGCTCTGTGCCTGAATATAAAAGCCGTAAGCCTCATTGTAGGGGGCAGGCATGATAATAACCGTGTCACTCGAATACTCCTCAGGGACTTCCATATCTTCGTTGTGAGTGTTTATTATTGAATTGTATATTTGAAGGTCGAGGTTGCGAATCCATACAAACTTGACCGAATCGTCGAATTGATCGTCACACATAAGCTTTGCGTTATCTATTGCGTCTTGTACCGTCATTTCTTTTCCCTCCGTTAAGAAAATAAGGCGAGAGGAGAACTCCCGCCTTATAACGTTCCTTAATCCTGTGCAAGGCTGTCAAGAAAATCGTCGGCAGCTTCCTGCTGTGCGAAGGAGTTTGCGATGACTTCTGCGACAGGCTTCGGTATCGAACACTCTGTACCTCTCGGCACAAAATATGTTTTACCGTTAATTCCTACCTGAATAGGTTCCTTTTTAAGAACCGGGTCGGCGGGAATTTTAACATTGACAAATTCAAGCATAGGATTTTCGGGCTTTACTTCTTTTGCCATTTGGATTTCCTCCTTAATTTTCGCTGATCACAGCACTGTAATCATTGATTGACTCAATGCGCACCATGTAGAACTGATTAAGAATGGCTGCGGTCTTAGTTGCTTTCCAACCGGACGAGCTCCTCTGATTGAGGGGGTCATCTCCGTAACCGAGCTGCTTAACGATGTGCTGCAATCCGCCGCCGGAAAGCTCGGTGGTAGCGTATGCGTGAGCACCGAGTACAAGAGTGCTGAATACAGCACCTGCACTTGTGGAAGCTCCGGTGCCGCAAACAACAGAACCGGCAGGAACCGCCGCCGCAAGAGCAGTGCCGAGAGTGAGTGTGGTCGTACCGTCGGAGCTGTTTGCCGAAACGGCGGTAATGGTATTTGCGGTACCGTTAACATACACCTTTACGGTGGTCGAGGCCTTGGTAAATACGCCGTGGACCTTAATGGTGGTGGCCGATGAAGTGGCGTCAGCCGCTACCACGGCCGAGCTTTCACCGCCGCCGAAGATTTTACCGGGAAGGAACGTCTTAGCTTCGGTGGTTTCGACAAAACGTACCCCGCCGAGAGAGCCGATTTCGCCGTTGAAAATCTTGGTTGCGTTGCTGTATTTGTTTACATCTATCCAGTCATCCGATGACATTATGTCATATGCGGTGTAAGGATGAATAATAGCAATGTACTTCCCGTCAATGGTGGGTGCGTTTTTAGCCTTAAGAGCGGCCGCCGCACGGAAAATCTCGTCTCGTGTGAGGTGGCAATCCTTGGTGAGGTTTGCACGGCTGTAAACGGCGGTTTTGGTGCCACCCGATACCTTGTGCGCGTACTGCACATTTGTTCCGCTGTTTGCAATTTCTCGGGTAATGGTGTCAAGGGTTCGACCTGCCTGACTGCCGAGAATTTTGGTTCTTTCATCAAGAACCGGGTCAATGGTGGTCATCTGAAGAAGATCGGATGACTGAATCCAGTTGCCGTACTGCTTAACGGTTGCGGTAATCGCCGAAACGCTCATATTCTGCCCCTTGGGGGTAACCGCTTCGGTAAGGGCGGTCAGAGCCTTGGGCAGAGAGGCAAAGCGGCGGAACTCAATTGTTTTGCCGTTTCCCTGAGGAATAGGTCTCTTGTCTGCGAACTGGTCGTGAATAAGCAGAGGCTCAGCATTGGTAAGCAACTGCTTATCGTAGTAGGTTTTCATTTCGACCGACATACCGGATGAATTGGTAGTATCGGGCGTGGTGGAACCGTCAAACAGATTAAGAATAATTTTAAAAAGTTTCATTTGTTTTTTTCTCCCTTCTTTTCGGGGAGAGCTTTAAAGTTTTATTTTTTCTCCCCGTTGTACTCGTCTTGACACGTCCTCAAGCTCAGATTTTGACCATGTGGACGGGTCGCTTTTTGTCTTGGCGGGAGCCGAATTGTTTAAGGCGTTTTCCTTCGGCCTTTGTCCGTTGGCTTTTACGCTGTCGGCAACGGCCTTTTGCGCTTTTTGTTCCACGAATTGCGTATACGCAGGCATAATCTCATCTCGATGTATAATCTCGTACACATCTCTGACTGTTATCCCCGGCGTTTGCAGCAGCGAACGGAAACGTTCGTTTTGCAGCTCGGCTTCAAGATTTAACTGCGGATATATACGCTGGGCGTCATTCGCTTGTTTCATCCACTCCGAAACTTGCTTTTCAATGGTTTCCTGCCTGTTTCTTTCGGCTAATTGTCCCTTGAGCGCCTCGTTTTCACGAAGCAAAGCCTTTGACTTTTTAAGCTCGTCAACCGGCATTCCCTTTTTGAGGGCTTCGGCTTCGTAAAAGCTGTCATCCTCATCAAGTGCCTTAAGGATTGCGGCAGGATCGTTGCCGTCCACGCCGTATTTTTCCGAAAGCCTCTGTCCGACCGTTGAAAAGGCCTTCAGCTGCTTTTCGGTTTCCTTGGACTTCTTAAACCTGTCGTTGATCAGACCCTTGACTTCTGCGTCAAAGAGATCTTTGTAATCGGCCTTGAATTTGGAATACTGCTCGGCTCTTAATGTTTCGTCGGTACCCGCCGTACCGCCGTCCGCAGGGGAGGTCTGCGCCGTCTCGCTCCCATTGTCTCCGCCACCGTCACCGGTGTCGCCTCCTTCACCGTCAAAAAGGTTAAGGATTACAGATAAAAATTCGAACATAAATTGTTCCTTTCTCGTGTCTTTCCACGGCGTCAATCTCGTGTCTTTCCACGGCGTCAAATTAAAACGGAGGTGAGGATTATTCCTCATCTCCGCAAAATTCTATTAAATCAGAAAACTGGTTTTGCATTTGCCTAAAGCAAATGTCAAAAGCCATAAACAAATACTGAATTGCTCCCTCGTGCGCTTTTATTGGCTTGCAGGATATTTCCGCATTGCCCTCCTCAAGCTTTACGCAAGGAACTCTTTTTAGCTGCTTGATGTCATGAGCAAACATAACATTTTGGGCAAGCCCCGAAACAAGAGCGGATATTCCCGCACACACAAGCGGATTTTTGCCCTCGCCGTTTGTAGCATGCCCTGTCACTTTTACCGTGCATTTTTCGATGTTTGAATAAATCTTAATCATATGTCCTCCTTATGCGGGACTTGAAGCGTCGTTAGCTCTCTGCCTCGCTTTTTTTACCTGTGAATTTTCTGCGCTTACGCCGTTAAGATCTATATTTGTGTTACCCGATGGCATTGGCTGTTCCTCGATGCCAAATTGCTGTGCAATTGTGCCGAGATAGTTTGTGCCAAGCTCTCCGTCGGTAAATTGTGCAAGGCTGAGAAGCTGTTGCTGAAGGACTTGTATTTTTTGATACATAAGGCCGTTCTGCTGTATCTTCTGCATGAGAGAGTCTTTGTGGGAAAAGTCCATAACATCAAGCAGTGCCAGTGACTGGTCGGCCATTTGAGGATTGAGCACACCCAGTTGAAAAAGCTGGAGCATAAGCTCATTGTTGGCCAGTTTTGTATAAGGAGAGGCCTTTTCGGCTGTGACCTCGATGTCAAATTCAGGCACACGGTAGCCTTGACCGCCCCCGAAGCCCATTTCAAAGCTTTGTGCGGCCAAATTCGCATTGCTGTATTGTACGAATTCCTCCGCTCCCATTTCTCCCACGATTCGGAATGTTCTCGGAATATCATAAAATTGTCTGATGCGTTCAATGCATTTTTGAATAATGCGCTTATACACTCGATACGACGCTTTTATCATATCTCTTGAAAGCTTGCCGCCCTGCTCTTGTAATGCAGCGATACCCGAAGCAGCCGTCACGCCCGAAACGCTTCCGCCGTTGTTCACATCACGATTGCCGGAGGTCTCTTTGAGTTCGTCTATGCGCTGACTCAGTGCATTAAGCACATTCCCCCCGATAGGGGAAACGGTGAATTGTCTTAAATCGTCATCCGATAGGCCGGAGGCCGTGTGCACAAAGGGCTTTGTCCAGTCTCTGAACTCCTCCTCGCTTATCTGTCCGTCCTCTCGAATAAAAAATCTCGGAGTGGCAGCCATAACCGTGTTGTTGGCAATCGCTTTATTCATAAGGTCGATATATCTCTGCGGATTTTTGCAAACATCCACATAACCGAATGCGTCAAGCGTTCCCTCTTCGCAAAATAGACGGTCAAGCTCAAAAGGATAATCTCCGTCGGCATAAAGACCCGCCGTGGCGGGAGCTTCCCGAATGATATTTCCCTGCTCATCGACGATAGGTTCCGTCTCGTTTTCGGTAGCGTACAAAACAACGTCGTTTGCAAATTTGCAATAGTGCAATACGGTTTTGCCGTCAATGACGGTTTTATAATACCAATCAACCACCGCTGTTTTGTCGGAAGTGTCAATACTGTCATCATGCGCATATTGTTTTACGGTGATAGCAGGGGAGGAGAGGTTTCCAACGAGCTCGGGGTATTGCTGAGACAACAAATCATTATCCACAAGAGTTACCACAAATATATCTCTGCTGTTTTGTAGATTTGTAATGCCCGGCTCCCAAAAAAGATTGAGTATATCAACCTTCGATATAGCAACATCTCCGAGTCCGTTATGTCTTTCAGCGTCCCAAAAGATACCGTAGCAGGTCAGGCCGTTTTTAAGCTTATAGTCCCATGCGGCCGAATATGTGTCCTCAAAATCGTTTTGATCAAGAAGAGTCGGCATAATAGAGGTAAGCACGGTGGCCTCCTGCTTGTCTCCTTCTTCGTGAGGACGTATGTTGAATTCGGGATATGAGTCCATAGCGTCGGCGTGTTTTGATATAATGCAGTTAAAAAGCCACGCAGAATTTGACATCTGATCGTCATCTCCCGTGTGACTGTGCCTGAGTCTCCACCATTTCTCATTTTCAATTATTCGATTTTCGATTTGTGCTTTGCCTTGACGATACTTTTCAAGCCTCTGTCGTGCCGCTCTGACCTGTTCGGGGCCTATCTTGTCAACCACTTTTTCGGCCTCGACTGCTTCGTCTGCGCTTGTTACTTCTGCCTCTTCGGGCGTTTGTCCACCCTTTTTCTTAAATAAATCTAAAAATGCCATTAAAACACCTCAATTTTGCGATAATACTTATCCTTGTCCGGCTGTAGGTCGAGCGGGTCATCAAAGACAGGCTCTTTTGCAGTTCTTTTTGTGGGCTTGATAGGCCGAGCCATACACATATATCTTGTCTCATCTGCTATATGATCCTCAAGCTCGGTGTCAAGGTCTTCGGGCTTTGTCTCAGAATATATAAGGGTGGGTATCGTCCTTATGAAATCCTTGCAAGTGTCAAAGATATACATCATCGGATAGCCGTTTTCGTCAAAAGCAAATCTGTAATGCATCTGCATCCACCCCGGAATACGGGCATTGATACCCGGCTCAAAATATATGCCGTATCTCCGTGCCGTGTCGGCCGTGGAAACGCCTTTTGAACCGTCCCAAATGGACGGATCGGCCACGCCGTGTATTTTCTTGCCTTTGAGCCACGGGTGCTCCCGCTCGATTCGGGAAATTTCCGCAAACTGCTCATCGGGAGTCCATTTAACGCCCGTGTCCGGCTCATTTGGCTTACAACCGTAGCATTCAAGGATACGGTATAGCCGTCCTTCGTAGTCCACAGCCCACCAACCGCAGGAGAAAGGGTCTGAATAACCGAAGTCGTAAGACCGATATATCGTCCACCCTTCGGGCGGCTCAAAAGCCTTAATAACATTCGTGAATGTCCTATCCTCATAGTGGGCAGGATCGTCCACAAAATCTTCGAAAAACTGTCCCTCAAAAATATTCCAATTTCCGTTGAGCCACGCTTCCCGCAGCTTGCCGGTAAGGCCTCTGAGCTGGTCAACATAGTCTGGCTGATTTTGCATTAAAGGCTTATTATCCTGAACAAGAGCCTGAATAAAAACATAATCATCGGGGTTTTCGGTCTCCTTAAAACGCCTGTCGATAAAAAGCCTCTTGACCCATGCATGACCCTGTCCGCCGGGGTTGCAGGTCAGATACATTCGCTTGGGGAAATCGTTGACACCGCGAAGGCAGGCACGAAGCACTTCAAACTGATGTTCCGAAAGCTGTGTTGCCTCATCAAGAAAGATACAGTCATATTCTGAGCCCTGAAAATTGTCGAGGTCGCTGTCCTTGGCACAATATCTGAATGAAATGGTGCTGCCGTTTGCGAATGTGAACATCTTTTCCTGCTTATTATATTTTGCTATGCCCGCAAGCTCGGGACGAAGCACATCAATATGATTCGCCGTAAGCTCGGGATAGCTTCTTCTGACAATAAGTACTTTTATTCCTGCGTAACGCAGACACAAAAGCTTTGCCTTCGTTCTTACCGCCCACGACTTTCCGCCGCCACGAGCGCCTCCGTACCCTATATACTTTTTTTCTGCCTTCAAAAAAAGCTTTTGCTTTTCGTTTATATACGGTATTGATATATTGTTACTACTTTGCATATTTTTCTCCGCCGCCGAAGTCGACCTTTATTTCTGTGGCTGTATTTTCTTCTGTGGTAAGTTCCTTTATATCCTTGAGGGAAGAAACGATCTGCCGGAGCTTCTGCGTGTCTACATATCCTGTCTGGTGCATTTGGCCGTCTTCGGTTAAAAAAACATCGAGCTGACTTATTGCCAGCTCGATTTTCTCGGTCAATTTATCTGAAAGCTTAAATATTCGTTCCTGACGATTAACATAGTCGTTTGCCGTTTGCTCCGTGATTTTTTCAGCGGTCTTTTCTGCCAACATTTTCTCAAGCTTCGGAGCCTGTTTTCGTTTTTTCTCTCCCCAATGCTCCTGTTGGGCATGATATTTCACGGCCGAATACGAAACACCATACTTTTCGGCCATTTCCCGATAGCTTATATTACCGTTGATATATTCATTTCTGAGCTTCTTCCAATCTGTCATTTCAATTACTCCGAAAATCGGACTCGTGTCTTTCCACGGCGTCTGTCTCCTCTTAAAGAAAAAGACGGTTACAACGCCACCGCCGGGGCTATATGAATAGGAGGACTCGGCAGCAGGTACGGCGGCGAGTAAAATGTTCCGCCGTATTGATCCTGCTCTGCCAATATCATAATAAAACAAAAAAAGGGACAAAAGGGACAAGTTTATTTTTTCTCCTTTTTCAAGTGACGGTAACAGGCCTTTTTGACCGAGTCGGCCGTGTTCCCGCCGCCGACCTTATACGCGACCTTTCCCCATGAGAACCCGTCAACGAACCGAAAAGACATAATCAACCGCGTCCTACTGTCGGGAATGGAGGATATGTACCGCTCAAGACGGCTCTGCTCATGAACGCATTGCGTGATTTTGCTGTCGACAATGGCCTCGAGGTCTGCAATCTCAAGGGCGAGGTTTTCAACCGCGCTTTGGCCGTTGCCGGCAGAGGAGGGGAGACCGTTAAGCTTTGGAGACGACACCGCCCCTCTCCGTGCTCTGAGCCTTGCGAGCCGTTCCCGATCGTGCTCGATCTCCCGTTTTAGGTGATATAGCTGGGACAGTTCTTTAAGGGTCATTATATCGTCACCTCCGGATCGTATTCAGAATCAATTCCCGTGCCTGCGAGATCAACCATTTCGGAAAAGTCATCGTAAGCGCACGGCCGATATTTAAATAGCTCCTTTTCGTTTCCAACAGCGTTGACAATGCGTGCTGTCTTTCCGATGTTTGAACAAGCTGAAAGAATGTTCGGATTCTTTTTCATTTCAAAAAGCTTAAAAAGTTCCTTTTGATATCCGAATGATTCCATACACACCTTATACGCTTTTGGATGAGTCTGCCGTAAGACAGCGAGGTGATTGTTCGGAAATTGTATATCCGTACCGCAAAACATACAACCGTTTCTCTCGATGTGCTTTTCATTTCCGTTTTTATCAATGTATGTGATATCATAGAGCGGAGAATACTCAACATTGTATCGGTGAATATATTCCCAGATGTCAGCATCAGTCCACATTGCGATCGGTGACACGTGATAGAATGGGCTTTCTTTTATGTGTGAACGGCTGCTTTTGAAAATGCTGCCTCTCGTTGCTATTGACACCATACGAGTGTGGCTTTCGGCTGCCATCAGTCCCTTTATAATCACATCGCACATTAGTTTTTTCTGAAGTTTTTCGCTTGGTTCTTTTTTCAATAAGGTACAACAATGCTGAGAGTATTTGCATTCCCGAAGCGTGTCATAATATTCTTTCAGTTCATCACTGTCACTTGCCGTATTTGAATATTTTAAAAAGCATTCAATGTTAATTCTATGTGCGTCAAGCTTGGAAGCTGATTTCCCCAGAAGCGGAGCGCCGTACTGCTCGAGGCAATAACGAAAATCCATCTTCTTGCCCGCTGGGAAGCAATTGTCTTTGTTTAGTTCATACCCTCTTTTTTTTGCCGCACAAATTAGTGCATTTTGACCTTTTAGTTTGCCGTCCGGCTTTAATACTTCTCCCAAGGTTCCCTCTGATTCAAGTTGTGAGATAAGCCTTTTAGCAAAGTCATATCTTAACTCCGGCTTTTCCAACCGTAACGGTTTTGTTTCGAAAAACCGTTGACCAAAATGTGCTTTCCCATATTTCCGAGCAAATTTCAAACTTTCGGGAAATTCAACCCCGGTATTTCCGAAAATACAAAAAGTGCGCTCATGCTGTTCCGGGAGAAATCTTTCGATTAAATCGGCAACAACAGTGCTGTCTTTTCCTCCCGAGAACGCCAAGGCAACATTGTGACAGCTCATTTTGAATGCGCTTTGTAATATCGAAACGGCATACTCGATTTTTTCATCAAGATTTTTTGACTGCGCTTCGATTATTTCGGCAAAGGAATATGAATCTTTAATCGGAATCATCATTATCACACCTCACATCTTATAAAACTCGTGTGTACCGTCAAGGTATTGACCTTCTTCGTCGGGAATTTTGTATCCGAGCTTTTCAAAAACCTTTTCAAGATAAAGAAGATTTCTTCGGGGATAGCTTTCGGGATCCGGATTGAAACCGGCGCCGGTGGTATGCGCAAAATTCCTCTCATCATCACCTGAGCAGGCATAGGCCATTATTAAGGCCGATTCGCATTTGTTTCTTTTTCCCGACACGGTTTTTACTTCGTTCGATGTTGTATAATGATCTTTTTCAAACCCAAGATACTCGCCAATAATATCCTTGTTCATACTTCCGTATTCGGGAGCGGCCAAAAGCGCTACAACAGCCTCTGATAGCTCGTCCGCCTTTATTGTTTTTGATTTATCGAAAATAAAAGCCTTCCTCGATTCAAAACAGCGCCTTGCCAGTTCTTTAAGGGCGCTTTCTCTTTTTTTGCGGCGGGCGACTTCCTCCTTTTCCTTTTTTTCGTCTTTCTTTTCAGTTTCGCTTTGCTTATAAACCGCTTTGATCTGAATAGTGTTTCTGTAACCTTTGTACCAAACAAGGTCGGTATAATTTTTGAGCTTGTCCGGGAACACCGGGTTGTCCAAGTTGATGATACAAACCTCTTCATCCCGATAATCGTATGATGTTCTTCGCTTTATCCCGAGTTCATCCAGCTTTGGTTTTATTTTTTCAAGTCCTTTATTAAAGTTTTGCTCATTTACAGCCGTTTCAATTCTCCACTTGAAATTTCCCGTTCCGAAATCGTTCAAAAGGATCTCATTACGCCGCTTAAGATCATCAACCTTTCCGAGCATATCGAGATCGGTAAGAGAGATCTGTGTGCCGTAGTTTTTAAGCACCTCGCCGTCAAGCTCGGCGATTTTAAGTCTCTTTTTTACCGTTGATTTGGAAAAGCCGGTCTTTTCGGAAATTCCATCCACCGTGTCGCCGAGATCTATCATCATCTGAAAGCCCTGTGCCTGTTCATATGCCGTCAGATCGGTGCGCTGTATGTTTTCAAGTAGCATTGTGGCCACCTGTGTTTTGTAGTCCATTTCGACCACCGCACAAGGTACCTCAAAAAGCCCTGCCGCCCTTGCAGCCGTCATTCTTCTGTGCCCGATAATGACACGGTAGTGATCTGTGCCTTCAATGGGAACGACCGTAAGGTTTTGAAAAATTCCGTGTGCCTTAATGCTTTCGGTAAGTTCCTCTATGTCGCCGATCTCCTTGCGGGGGTTATCGGGGTGAGCCTCCAAAAGCTCGAGACTTATCATTTTGATGTTTTCCATTTTACTATCCTCCTGTTTTTTTATTCAACATACGATCCCTTGACCACAAAGAAAAGCCCTGCGGCAAGAAGCAGCAATCCCATTATGAATTTAAAAGCGCTTATGTAAATAAACCCCTGCGAAATGACAAAGCCGGACATTCCGCAAACCACAAAGCCGAAAATAAGCTGAATCAATTTACTCTTTTTCATTTTTTGTTCTCCTTTATGTTCCTGTATATTTTTCTTATATCGTTCCACTCTTTAGAAAACCACTCTTTCCACGGACCGCAGGCATTGTATTGACAACTCCTGTCTCTCATCGAGCACCTTTCGCAAGGGTGTTTGTGCTTTCGCCGTTTCATCTGATCGTCACCCCGTATTCCTGACAAAGTACCTCTTTGCAGTCGTCAAGGGACATCCGCCCTTCGGCAAGCATATCGAACACCTTTTCAATCTGCTTTAAAGTCTGTTGTACTTTCACCTTGCCGAAATGGAGCTTGTCGGTCAGCACATTTGCAACCGCTACATACATGACCTGCGCCATATCCTCAATGGCTCTTTCCCGTGCCTTTTTGGTTGAATAACATTTCATTGTTGCTTTTCCTTTCATCGTCCGCATCTTGTAACACACTATTTAATGCCCAATTATGATCATCCATTGCTTTCTCCTTTCAAATATTCGCAAATCGCTTCCTTTGCCTCGACCCAGCCATAGCACACCATAGCGCAGTACCCCTGCTTTGATAATGCCGACAGCCATTTATCCTGATTTTTCGATGTTTTGTTCTTTCCGAATTTAAGCTCTATGTAAAGTCCGTGGTATCCGCCCCGTGCTACGGGCAGGAAAAGGTCGGGCACACCCGCTTTAACGCCCTGCCGTTTAAGGTTCGCCGCTTCAACCTTATTCCTGCTGCCGCCGTTTGGAATGTGGTATAGGAGATTAAGTTCCGGCATTGTTCCGGCCGCAAAGTTCGCCCATCGAAAAAGAGCTTCCTGCTCCCGCGCTTCGTGCTGTATGCTCATATTGCCTCCTTAAAACGGCAGGTCATCATCGTCTGCGGGCTCGTTGAAATTCGAATAGCTCGCATCGGCCGCCTGCGGTGCTTCGTACTGCGGCACCGAAGGTGCTCCGCCGTAGCTGTCCTTTTTGGCGTCGGCAAAATCCACCCCGCTTGCGACCACATAAACCGATGTGCGGTTGTTGCCGTCACGGTCTTTGTATTTGGAGGTCTGTATTTGTCCGGTAACGCCCACTCGGGCACCCTTGACAAAATACTTGCACACAAACTCGGCCGTGTGCCTCCATGCCTGTATCTGAATAAAGTCGGTGGGATATTCGCCGTTTTGGTCTTTGTAGTCACGGGGCACAGCGATTGTAAAATTAACAACCGCCGTCCCGCTTTGAGTTTGCCGCATTTCGGGGTTTTCGGTAAGCCTGCCGATTAAATTAACACTGTTCATTTGTTCTTTTTCTCCTTTGCTTTTTTGATTTTTTCAAGTGTGCGGTTTATCTTGTAGTTCCGCTCGGTGGCAAGCTCCTTGTCGCCGATATTAAACATAACCTTCAGCTGGTCAATCATTATTTCGGCATCGGCCATTTCTTCCACAAGGCCGAATATGTTTCCTTTTTTCTGCCGCAGCTTTTTGGTGATCTCCTTTTGAAGCTCGGCAAGCTCCTCCACGGCAACAATCATCTGTGCCTCTTTTCCGAAAGCCTCGATTATTGTTTCAAAGCTTCCTCTGTCCTGTTCTGTCATACAAATCCTCCTGTAAGTTCAATCTTATCCGCATTTGTGCGGATAAGGGTCTTTGTTTTACTCTCGATAACATCAACTGATTTTCTCAGCTCGTTATAGCGGTCTATCCAAAGCACATAAGCGGTTATCCGGTCGCATTTAACGGTTATAAGCTGACCGCCGGACGATACCACGGCCGTGACCGGAGATCTTAACCGAATGGCCTTGATTATTTCTTCACTGGTCATTGAACAGCTCCTTTACCTCGTCCATATCGTAGGATTTCTTTTCGTTTTCCGGCTCGGCCTTTTTCGAAAAATTGTTTTTCTCCCAAGTACGGACAGCGGCCTTCCAGTCCTTCATTTTGGTTCTGCCGACCATCCACCCGTTGGACGAATAGTGATCGTACCAGGCTTCCGGATCGACCCGGTTTTTCCGCTGCTTACAATACTCGGTGACCTGTTCGAGGGTGGGCGGGACAAAGCGTGAGCTTGTCCCCGTAATACTTTTATTTAATTTAATTTGATTTAATATAATTTGTGAGTTTTCGGTGCCTTTAACGGGGTTTTCGGTGCCTTTAACGGGGTTTTCGGTGCCTGAAACTCTTTTTAAGGTGCACTTAACAAGAATACTGCTCGGAATTTCTTCTTCAGAAAAACCAATAAGCCAGTATTCTTCAATGAGTTGTATTGAAGAGCGCTTGTTAAGCATTCTGATATATCGGCGCTGAATACCCGCAGAGGTCAGTACTCCAAACGCTTCAAACACTCCTTTGTCAAAAAAGGAACATCTGATACACCCGTGTACTACTTCGCTTATGTATTCGGGACTTGTCCCACCTCCGATACCGTCCGACATCAGGAGGCAAGCTTGTTTGTCCCACTTAATGAAGTATCCGTTTTTTCGATATATCTCGCATAAGATGTATAAAATAACAGTAACCGATTTAATCCCGAACTCAGCCTTTACCATACGGATTTTATCGTCTTGGAAAAAATCCGTATCAAAAGGGAAATACATAACCCCGTCCTTAATCGGACGAGCCAATCACCTTACCCCCTTTCGGCCTTGGGACACACAGCAAGCTTATACTTCGCCGTGATCGCCGATCGGGCGTTCTCCCGGTTCTCCCGCGCCCGTGCAAACTCCTTGCTTGCGTATCGTTCGAGCTCGTGCTCATTTTCGGCAAGGTAATACCCCTTGTTCGATGAAATTATCATTTTAAGCGGATCAGAACCTTCCCTTGTCTCGTTTTTAAGTGCTCGTATAACCCGGGGAGAAAAGCCGAGTGCCGCTTGTATCTTCTTTGCCGAAACGGCGTTTTTTTCACCGACTCCCACAAACTTAAGGAGTCTTTGTGCCTTTTCCGTCATGTCATTACCTCCATTCTTCTTTCAAAAGTGCCAGTTTTTCGGGCGGCAGGGTCTCGATCCCCACCGCCTTACAATCTTCAATAATGCTGTCAATTAAAGCGCTCATCTGCTTTGTGTCGTATTCCGAAGATCCAAAGAAAAGCGTAAGGTTGGAACATCCCTCAAATATAGCGTCCTCCATAATTGCCTGTCGGCCGAGATGACTTCCGTCGTCCCAGCTCTCGGCAAGGCGTACAGCGGCCGCCGTGGGCAGGCATAAGCTTTCGGACACCCCGCCTATGTTCTTTATTGCCTCTCGATATATCTCGCTTTTCTTCTTGTGCAGAGCCGCCGACAGCTTGTCTATAAGCGTCCAGGCGTATGCATTGGCGTCAAGGCTCCTATGCTCTCGGTGCTGCTTGACAGTGAGGTCATATTTTTTGTTCTGCAAAAGCTTTTCGCAAAGCCTTTTTGCCTCTCCGTCCTTGACGTTTATCATGAGCCATTCACCGGCGCTGTCAGTTTGCCATTTAGCCGACGTAAAGGAAAGCTTATCCATTGTTCATTCCCTGCGCCACTTGCCACCCTGCGAGGCACTCTCCCGAGCAAACGGCTACGCCGTATTTGTTCTTTGACTTTGCGGCAAAATCCGCTCCAAGGGGCTTTCCGCACATGGCGCAGGGAACGGTAGCAGGGGAGGAGGGGGCTTTCTGTACCGGTCTTTGATTTTGCGTGGGAGGAGTTTCAAAATTTCGCTCGGCATATTTATTGTCGGCATCCTCTTCAAAATAGACATCGGCTGCAACGCCTATGTTTTTGCAAGCGTAGGACAGCGCGTCCGATCTTGCCATTTTAAAGGCCTCATCCGATGTGTACTTTCCGCTCCTCTCGAGCGACACATAAGCAGCTCCTCCGCAGCCCTCTATGGCCTCGCTCCACTCTCCGCCGACACGGATATACAGATTGAGGTTGCAATGCGCTGTTACTGCGCCGTCGGCACCCTGTTCAAGCCACTCTTTTGTGACTACCGTTTTCCACCCAATCCCGCAGGGCCCGAATTGCTCGGTCAAAGCCTTGATGCGCCACATGGTGTTTATATTTGTAAAGCCTTTAAGCCGCCCGGCTGCGATTTTCCTCTTTGCGCTTTCCGGAACAGAACGGAGAGCATTATAAATCTCCATGTTTTCCTCTTTGCTCATATTTTCCACTCCTTACTTAACCGTCATGTTGATTCGTTCCTCGAGCTCTGCGCAGGGGATTTTCTTGCCGTCCATAAGTGCCGCTTTGATTGCCGAACGGTCGGGGACGGGGTCTTTTGGAATAACATATTCCTTGTGCCTTTTCGCCCAATCGTTAAAGGCGGCCGCGTCGATAATAACGCCCGTTGACTTTCGGAAAGAGCAGCTGCATTTTGCCGTTTCAAAAGCTTGTCCCGCAAGCTCGCTTTCGAGCACTTTTTTGAGCCGCTCGGCCGTCCTTTCGTGTCTGCGACGACGCTCGGCAAGCTCCTTTTCCTCCGCCCTGATGAGCGCCGCTTCGGCCGTTTTGTTTTTGATGACCAAAGCAATGGCTTCAAGCTTTTCATCCCGTTTGAGCTGAATTTCGGCCAAGGCCTCTATGTCGGTTATCTCTCCCGTTTCCGGGTCGATAATCCTCGACAGAACCTCGTCCATTTCCTTGCTGATTTCGTATAATGTCATTTTCTGCGTCCTCCTTGGTTGAATAAAGCTCCTCGCACGGGTGTCCGAGTGTGCCTATTGTTATTTGTTCTTCATCCGGGATAAAGCGATACAACTGTTCGCAAATCATTTGAACACCTTCTCCGCTTCCTCAAGCTCCCTTTGATCTTCAACTGCTTTTGCGAAAACCTCTTCCATCTCGGGGATAAGGTCTTTTGTGTCAAAAATCATGCACTTAAGCGCCTCGAGCTCGTCCGAGTTAAAGGCATATGTCGAAAGCACCGTGTCGAGAGCTGTTGTGAATTCCTCACAAAGGTTGTCGCGGCACTTCTCGCAAACGACATTAAAGCAGCTGTATTCATCGGCGTTGCGCTCCCCGCACACCGGGCATATGTTTGTGTATCTTTCCACTTGACTTTTTTCTTCCTTTCGTGTATACTAACTGTAGTGTTATTTTCTGTGCCCTTCCGTGCGTCTCCTCGCCGGTGGGCACTTTTTATTTTGCCTCTACAAAAACGCCGTCTTTGACGGTGTAGAAGGTGTCGGCCTTTATCTTCTCACCGTCCACAATTGCCGAGCAAATGGCCTTTATGGGGTAAGACTCTCCGTCCCATTCGCCACGCTCAGCCACGACTATCGCACTCCCGAGAGAGGCTTTTGCCTTGCTTTGACGGTCTGTGGCAATCGCTACGCTGCCCTCGCCTTCTGCGCCGGCATAGTTTTTGTCTCCGCAGGCAACGGCAACGCTGCAAGCACCTTTGGAAACGGCAACACCGCCAACACCGTTTGTGACAGAAACGCTGCCTGCACCGAATGTAACGGAAGCGCCGTTAACGCCACTTGAGACGGACGTGCTGAGCATTCCACATGAGACAGAAGTGCTGTCAACGCCGCTCGAGGCGGATATGCCGCAATGACCGATTGAGGCGGAAAGGGTTTCTTCGCCGCACGAGGCGGAAACGCTGTAATCGCCGCTCACAGCAGATGCACCGCGGTCCCCGCTTATAGCAGCTGACCCGAAGCAGCCTTTGGTAACGGAAATGCCTTCGTTACCGCTTACAGCAGATACGCTGTCGATGCCATTAGCGGCACAGGTTGCACAGTCGCCACTTGCGGTGGATATGACGGAACCGCCGCTTTTCAGATTTTTGGTGTTTTTAAGAATAAATGCGATTCCGGCTCTGATCATTTCTTTGACATCGATTCCTTTTTCAAGCTTTGCTTTGAAGCGATCTTTGATAAGTTGGTCGAATTCTCTGTGTTTCATATCTCCACCTCTATTTCTTCAAAAACATAGTCGACTTTTTTTGTCCTCCGGCTCATAAAGCGCGGCGGTCAGAAAGCTTTCGATTGAATTCCTCCGAAGTCTCCTCAGCTCGGCTCTGCGCCGGGCTTTTTTCTTTGCCTTGATTTTTTCGGCAATCTCGCCGACACCCCCGCCGACGATAAGTCCTCCGAACGCGCATACGATAAAAGCGGTTTCGATGCTCATTATGTTTCCTCCTTAATTTTTAAACTTGTCCGTCTCGACAACTCCGATGACGATTCCCGCCGCAACGCAGCATTTAATAAGATTTTCGCATTTGAGCGAGAACGGACGCTTTTTAAAGGCCGTGACGGTGTTTATTCCGACACCCGCCTTGTCTTTAAATTCAAGGTCTTTGAAGTGGTTTTCCGCCCATTTCTCCTGAATGACCGCCCGAAGCGTTCGTTCCTGGTTGCGAAACTCCCGTTCGATAGCCGCCTGTCGTTTTTCTGCAAGCGACATATAAATTTTCGGCATACATCTCACTCCTTACTTGCAAAGCTATCGTCAATAAATTTCTTGAGAGCCGTGTCCTCAATTCGATAATTTTTACCGAGTCTGACCGCCTCGAGCTTCCCGGTGCGTATCCATCTCCACACCGTAGCCCTCTTCACATTAAACAGGCGTGCCACCTCGTCGCACTTATTCCATTTTTTCAAAATATCGCCTCCTTTTTCTTATTTTTGGTTGATTTTTGTTGCGTTTAGTGTTATTATGTAAGTGCAATAGAAAAACAACAGAATATATTGACCTCTCTGATCGACCGTTTCTCTGTTGTGTTGAGTTTAGTATATCTCTAAACTTAGGTAAAGTCAACTAAAAATCACTTAACTTTAGATAATTTGGGTAGTTGCACAAAAAAGGAGGCATAAATTTGTATACATCAAACAATGTTTCCGAGAGAATAAAACAATTATGCAAATCCAAAAATGTGCCGGTTAAAAAAATGCTCGGCGATGTAAATTTAGGGCTTAATACTATGTCGAATATGAAAAGCTCAATGCCCAAGGCGGACAATCTTGCAAAAATCGCCGATTACCTCAACTGTTCGGTCGACTACCTTTTAGGCCGAACCAACAACCCCGATATGTCCTCCCGCCTCCCGGAACTGACCAAAGAGGAGTGGGATAAGATAGAGCTTTTCGCTCAAGGTCTGATTGCAAGCAGAAAGTAGGGGAGATAGGCTGTGTTGAGCAACACTCAATTGAAACTCCTATTTATGCAGCTTCTGTAATGCCTCCGCATACTTCACAAGCTCGTTTGATAAAAGGTCGATTTCTACAAGTGTTGCCCGGTGCTTTTCCGTCCCCGGCTCATACATTGGAAGAACTTCTGTAATTGCCTTACCGATTCTTTCGGTTATGTCTGCTCCGCACGATTTAAGACACAATGCAAAGAAGTCATCAATCGTATCAAAACAGGCATTTCGGATATCCTTTTTCATTACCGTTCCCTCCATTCTATTTTGTTTCGTTGAGTTGAGTATATCCTGCTATAGTTGGAATGTCAATGAAAATTCGTGCTAAAATTGGAACTTTGGTTCATTGCACAAATTCAAGAGGTGAATTTTATGTACAATACACAAATTGTTGCTGACTTAATCAAGAAACAGGCGAAACTCCAAAATAAGCAGCTCAAGGATATGCTCACCGATTGCAATCTCAACAAAAACACAATTTCCGAGCTTGCCAAAGGAAAACAATTGTCCTTTTCAAGCCTTGCCAAGATAGCTGACTATCTTAATTGCTCCGTTGATTATCTTCTCGGCCGTTCGGCCGACCCCGCCCTTGAAAACCGTTTTCCCGACCTGACCGATGAAGAATGGACAAAGGTAGAGGCCTTTGTCTCCGGACTTATCGCAAATAGGAGGTAGGGCGGATGATTTTTAAAATCAAAGTTTTTTGCCCGATACACAATAAAGAGCTTGATTTCTACGGTCATCCTGTTGTCAAAGACGGTGCGGCATATATGGTCCCGAATGGCTGTGACGAATATAACGGCAGCCCCGAATGTGAAAAGTGCTTTGAAAATTCTATCGAGCCTCTGAAAACTGCCGTTTGCAATTCTCAATTTCCCGGTCAAGCAAATCTATAACCGTTTTAAGAGCTTCGGTGTAATAGTCCTTTTGGCCTTCTATATACGGACAGTCCTTTTCTCCCGGGTGTTCGCAACGCCTTTCCTCGTGATAACAAGTGTGCGATAAATCGTAAATTCGTGTGTGATAAGTAAGAAGTCCTCTGAATGTGCTCCGATACGCCTCAAGACTTACAAGCTTGTCCCTTAATATTTTCTGCATTTCCTCACCTCCGCTACATAAAAGGAGTCGTTTGCTATGAGTATCAGCGTTACAGTCCATTGTCCTATTCATTTTTATGATTACAAGGTTTATGGACATATAGTCGGAATAAATGAAGATAGAAGCCCTGTAATAAAATCAAATGGCTGTGAACAATGTAACAACGGTCCCGAATGTCAAAAATGTATGGCTGACGCTGAAAAGGTCCTTACAGAAACATTTCTGTCTAATCAGACCCTTTTTCACGATCCGTTGTCGGAAGACGGCCGTTGACCTTCGGATTAAACTTGATACGGTCGAGCTTGGTAAAGAGCAAGTCTCCCTCTTCCGTCCAATATTGATACATTGCGTGGAACATTTCAGGCTCGTCCTCACATCGTCCGCCGATTTCCAGTGTCTTTACGACCTTGATAACCTCTACTCCGTGCATTTCCTCACCTCCATATGTTGCGTTAAGTTGATTATACTAAACAATTCTTTAGTAGTCAAGCGTAAATTTACTAAAATAATGTTTATTATTTTATTTTCGTGAAAGGTGTACAAATTATGTACAGTCGATTTGAGCAACTGTTACAAAAGAATAATGTTACTGCCTATCGGGTTTCAAAGGAAACAGGCATAGCTCAAGCAACATTCAGTGCTTGGAAGTTGGGAAAATCCGCTCCGAAGCTTGAAAAGCTCCAAAAAATAGCCGACTACTTCGGCGTACCTATCGAATATTTCACCGGGGAAGAGCAGACAGCCCCCGAAGAACGGGAGCTGTCCGAAACAGAACAGCTTTTTAAGATTTTTTCCTCCCTCCCGGAGGATCAGCAGAAAAGCATTGCCGACCTGAT
>ENA-UERG01000449-UERG01000449.1-human-gut-metagenome-genome-assembly--contig:-NODE-449-length-40122-cov-15.644325_pt1 | contig 40122 bp, 28 predicted proteins | sample MGYA00242954_ERZ507954 | MGnify/ENA primary metagenome ERZ507954 (study PRJEB26167, sample SAMN06115478) | human gut metagenome | host: Homo sapiens | place: China:Sichuan | collected 2015-01-21...
ATGCGGGAATAGCTCAGTGGTAGAGCGTCACCTTGCCAAGGTGAATGTCGCGGGTTCGAGTCTCGTTTCCCGCTCCAACGAAAAATCCGCACCGTATTTTTTTATCTGAATATCCGGCGTCATAGCCAAGCGGTAAGGCAAAGGTCTGCAAAACCTTTATGCCCCGGTTCAAATCCGGGTGGCGCCTCCAAGCCCTTGAAAGCCTTGCTTTCAGGGGCGTTTATTTTATTATTTTTTTGATTGCATTTTTATCTTTTATCATCTCATTTTACGGGGGTAGCGTATGAAAAACAACGTTTTCGGCGTTTCTTTCGATCCTGCGACGGGCGGTATTTCCTGCCTGCGTTTAAACGACGATCCGCATGCGATGAACTGGGTGAAACCGCCCCTTTCGTTCGGCGTGCCCGTCTTTTCGCACAATCTTAAATTTTATCCGGACGGCAAAGATTTTAACGCCGGCGTTCCCCGCGATTTTATTCTGGATCGTTTCGAAAAAAACGAAACCGGCGCCGTTGCCGTATACCATACCGAGCAGAACCAGACGCGCCCGCGGACGGCGGAAACCGCGGAATCGTTTGCCGAACTTACGGCGCGCACGGAGTATTCGTTTGACGAAAGCGGCTTTCTCTTTGTGAAAACCGCGATTAAAAACGTTTCGCGCTGGCAGAAGTTCTTCCTTGAAGGCGACCTCGGCGTGAATTTCAATTTTTACGACGATTATTACGACGCCGCCACCTGCATGACTTCCCGCTGCACGGCGCACCTTTGGTGCGGCGAAGATTCTTCGTGGGTGTGCGCCCTGAAAATGGGCGAAAGCGATAAAAATCTGGGGCTTGTTTTCACGCGGGGCGGCGCGACTTCTTATTCGCAAAACGGCTGCAAAAGCAACGACCGCGGCTACTTTACGGCGAATCTGAATATCAAAACGCTGCGCCCCGGCGAAGAATACGTTTTTGCGTATGTGCTTTTCCCTCACACGGGCAAAGCGGATTTCATGCGTAAAATCGCTTCTTTCCCCCATTGCGCGGCGATTACTTCCGATAATTTCACCTATTTTACGGGCGAACGGGTACATATCGCCGTTGAAAACGCGGCGGGCGGCAAAATTGCGGCGGAAACCGACCTGCCGTTGATTTCTTGCGAACGGCGCGGCAACGTAACGGAATTCGTTTTCGACGCGGACATGCCCGGCGAGCATAAAATTTCGTTTACTTACGGCGCGGACGGCGAAAACAAAACGTTTGCGAAAGTGTTTGTTTCCGAGCCGATAGAAACGGTGATTGCGCGGCGGCTGGAATTTATCGTGGAAAAACAGCAGTACAACGAGGCGGGAAACGCTTTGGACGGCGCGTTTTTGTGCTACGACGCGGAAAGCGGCAGACAGTACTACGACGAACAGTTTTCCGATATGAACGCGCAGCGCGAGCGGCTGGGCATGACGATTATGCTTGCGCGATATCTGCAAACGCACGAGAACGAGAAATTTTTATCGGCTTTGAAAAAGGCGGTGGCGTTCGTGCGGCGCGAGGTGTACGACGAAAAAACGGGCGAAGTGTTTAATTTCGCCGATAAGTACAGCTCGTGGCTGCGGCTGTATAACTTTCCGTGGGTTTCGCTGCTTTTGGCGGAAACGTATCCCGTGCTGGGCGACAAAACGATGCTTGACGACGCGTACCGGATTATGGACGCCTACTACGAGCGGGGCGGGGAAAATTTTTACCCCAACGGCATTTTCGTGCGGGATCTGATTGAGACGTTCGGGGCGAACGGGCTTGACGATGAAAGCGAAAAATTGCGGCAGCGGTTTCTTGCGCACGTGGAAAAAATAGTGGCGCGCGGCGTGAATTACCCCAAACACGAGGTAAATTACGAACAGACGATTGTAACGCCCGCGGTATCGTTTATTTTCGACGCGTATCTTTTAACGAAAGACGAACGGTATCTGCGCGAAATTCAGCCGCACCTTGCCGCGCTGGAACGATTCGACGGCGTACAGCCGCATTATATGCTGAACAACATCGCCGTACGGTATTGGGACGATTACTGGTTCGGGCTGATTCATACGTTCGGCGATACGCTGCCGCACTACTGGAGTTCTTTGAGTTCGATAGACTACATAAAATACGCGGAGGCGACGGAAGACGACGAACTTCTAAAGCGTGGGGTGTGCGGGCTGAGGAATTGTTTGTGTCTGTTTATGCGCGACGGCACGGCAAGCTGCGCGAGGCTGTATCCGTTTGAAGTGAACGGCGTGCGCGGCGAAAGGTTCGATCCCCTCTGCAACGACCAGGATTTCGCGCTGTTTTTCGCGTACAAGTATTTGCCGGAAAAATAAGTTTTTGCCGGAAGATATAGATATACCACACAAGCCGCGGTTTTTTTTCAAAAACCCGCGGCTTGTGTTCTGTTATGTATTTTATGTGTTTTTGTAAGTCGCGATTGCGTTTTTTATTACAGCGCTTCGTTTCCGCCGAGCGCGCCGAAAAATTTAATGAGAAAGTACAGATACCCGTCCTGCTCGTTGGCGAAATAATCGTAAAATTCGCAGCGCGTGCCGTTGCAGGTAAGCGGATACAGATACGACGTGGAAGCGGACCCGTCCGCCCGGAACAGGCTGAGCACGTTTCTCGCCCCGCGGACGGCGCGTTTGCGATAAGTTTCGTCGCCCGAAATGCGGGCGTAATGCAAAAACGCGTCGGACGTGTGCACGGAAGCGGAGTGCGGCAACGTATCGCCGTAAATCATGCATTTGCCGAACCAGTAGCCGTCCCAGTGGCGCATGGAAATTTCGTTGAGGTAGTGCGACGGCTGATCGCCGTTGAACCGTTCGAGCACGCGCACGTGCCTGCGGCATTCTTCCACCAGCTTTTTATCGCCCGTAAGCATATAATACTGCGCAAGCATCATGACGGCGGGCGTTACGATGGTCTGTTCGTAACGCACTTCGTGTTCCGGGTAATTCGTGCCGTTTTTCACGATGTTTTCCACGTGCGTTTTGTAATACGACCGGATTTCCGCCGCTTCTGCCGCCATGCCCGCCTGCCGCAGCACGGTTACCGTTTCGAAAAGAGAAAGTCCGTTGGGATAGAAATTTTCTCCGCCTACGGAATAGTACACGCGCAGCAGGCGCACCATTCTTTCGAGATACGCCCGATCGCCCGTGGCTTTATACATTTCCATCATGAAAACGGACATCCACGGCGCGTTGTACAGTCGCTTCGCCTTCGGATTTTTGCCCGCCGCGTTGTATACGACGCCGCTCTCTTCATCGAAAAATTCGCGCCGCACAAAACCATAATATCGCATGAGGCTTTCGCGCGCCGCGCGATCGTCCGGGCGATATTGCAGATATTTCGCCACCAGCAAACCCATGACGAGGCGTTCACGGCTGGCGTTGTAATCGGGAAACAGCTCATCGTATACAAGGCACTTATCCTGATTATCGTAAATCATATACGCGCCGTCCAGCGGATCGCCCGCGGAGGAAAACTGCTGTTTTTCTATAATGAATTTCACGCGGTTTTCTATCAGCCTGTCAAGCGGTATCTGCACGAAAAATTCGGCTTTCGCGCGCTTGCCCGTCGCTTCGATCGCAAAGACGTACTCCCCCGCGCATTCGGGAACGTACGTTACGTATGTTTTTCCGTTTTTAGATTCCGTATGCAGCGGCTTCGGCGTACCTGTATTTTTCGCCGCGTTTGTCGCCGGATTTATTGCCGCGTTTTCCGTCTGCGCGCCTCGCGTGCCGCCCGGAGCGCACTGTGCGCCGCCGAAATTTTGCGCCGCGGCAAAGGAAAGCAGGCGTACTTTCGCATCGGGGCGGTTTACGGTAAACTCTATTTTTTCGCCCTGAATCAGCGTATAATTTTCAGCTTCGACGACGGGAACGTTTTTTTCGGAAAGAAGGGCTTTGAACGAATCGTTTCCATAAGGATAAAACCGCATTTCGAAGGCGATTGCCGTGCTTTCGCCCTTTTTTAAATGAAACGGCGGCAGGTACAGAATAAAATCGCCGCGATCGTTGGAAATCTGCGACAAATCGCGCTCTACCCCGTAGGAATCGATTGCGCCTTCGGTGAGAATCAGTGCCAGAGAACGGGGATATTCGCCCATTTTTACCGCGTTTATATAGCTTGTTTCGCCGCCGCACCAGACGTGCGCCGTGCAATGCCGTTTCATGCACACGCTTGCCGCTTCGTAACTGTCGTTCAGAGTAACGTAAATACCCGCCGCCCCGCGCGAGAAAAACACGTCGTCCGCCGTGGCGTTTTCGAACACATAACGTTCTTTATACGTACTGCCCGCCGTGCGGGTAACGGTGATTTTTAAATGCTTCGTTAAATAGACGGACTGCATTACCGCGGCTTCCTCGCCGCCGTTTTCCGCACATGCGGAAACGTTGCGCACAATACAGCTTTGCAGCGTGCCCCGATAAATTTCGCCGAACGTACGAGCGCCTTCCACCCAGTTCATTCCGTCGGCGTCAAGCGGATCGGCAAACAGCTTCAAGCCGCCCGTGGCTTCGTTAAACGATGCGATATAATTGTTTTTTACGATGTTTTTCAATGCTGTTTTCCCCTCGGATGATCATATGCCGTAAACGGTTTCAACGGTTTTATTATAAACGAACGGGCAGGGAAAAGCAATGGAATTTGTAACGGAAAAAATGTAATTTACAACAAAAAAAGTTTTTGGCAAAATGTTGCGGCGCGGGCGGAAAAATTATTGACATTTCTTTTTGCGTTTGCTATAATTAACAATAGTGACAGGATGCTGCGCCGCTGTGGTGGAATAGGCAGACGCAAGGGACTTAAAATCCCTCGTTCGAAAGAACGTACCGGTTCAAGTCCGGTCAGCGGCACCAAGTCTTAATAGGTTGAACTTTTTCTTTTTTAGGAAGACGTTCGGCCTATTTTGTTTTATAGAAGAATTTAAAAACTTCCATAAATGAAAATAGAGCCGATAGAGCAATCACGCTCTATCGGCTCTGCCGTTGTTATAGGTTTATTATCTTCGGCTCAACCTAAGTACTTATTATACTAATACTTATATACCGCACGTCTTCGGCGGTTTTCCTATCTGCCGTCATATCTTTTCAGACGGTCAATCCCTGTACGATTTAACGGGATTCTTTATTATTCGATTTTTTATTCAGTTGTAATTGTTGCCATTCGGCGTAGTCTTTCTGTCCCTGCTCGGACGACAGGTATTCCTGAAAAATAGGCAGTAGAACTCTTGCAAGAGATTCAAGCTGATAATCAGGAATATAAAAATCCGATTTAGGCGTCGCCTTTTTCCTCGACATTATGTACTCATAATAACCTCCGTAAATACTTCAATTAGAAATTTTCATTTCACGTAATTTTATCCGTAAGATTTTAGCCCGTTAAGGGCAAGCGTCACGACGTAGCTTTAATTAACCGACTTAAACGGTTATTTCGTCCTCTTGCTGTTGTTAGAGAAAGTGGGCGGTTTAGTTTTTTGTTCCTTGCGCTCGGTGGTAAGTCTTTGCAATTGCGTGAACTCGTCAGGGGCAAACTCTTTTAACTTTATAAGAATTTCTGCACTTCGCTTGTATCTCTCGGCTTCCTGTTCTTTTTGCTTGAGAAGGCTGAATATGTAATCCCTGTCCTTACCAACAATTTGCAATTGCCTTGCTTGCTCGGCGTTAGCTGTGCGGAGCGAAACAATTTCTTGTTCTGCGTCTCTTCTTTTTTTAGGAATAGGTTTATTCTTCGCATCCTCAACAGTCTGAACGGTTTTGGTTAAGTCATCTAACTCAGCTCTCTTTTTCTCGGTCTGCTCGTCGATTTCCCGTTCACGATGTTCAGCGCCCTCGATAATCTTCTTCGCCTTGAACTCTGCTGTGGAAAGATGCTTTGCCTGACTTCCTTCGTTCCCTCGCTGTAAGCCCCATTTCTTGCCGATACTCTCATGAAGTTCGGTTTGTAACTGCGCGAGCTTTTGTCTATCGAAAAGACTTTTACTGCTCAATCGTTCTTGGTTGATAGGAATAAAGTTGAGGTGCATATGTGGCGTGGTTTCATCCCTGTGCACGACCGCGGAAATCATATTTTCTTCCCCGTACTTGTCCGAAAAGAACTCGGCACAGTCCCGAAAAAATTCTCGTTGTTCCCAAGGGGGTAATCCTTTGAAAAACTCGCCGTCCGACGTTACGATAAACGAATTCATCAGGATAGCGTCCGAACGGATTTTGCGCTTTAACTCCAACACCGACAGCCTCTCGTTGATTATCTCCATATATCTTTTCATCGGGTAGATGATGTGATAGTTGAGATACGTTCGGGAACTATCTATCTGCGGATTGCTCGCCTGATAAGTCTCGTCTCTTTCGTTTTCTTGCTCGACAGGGCTGACTTCCTGCCGCTTGTATTTTTCCATATGACATACTAAATAACTGATTTTCGTATCCTCCTGTAATTATATTTTTTGTTGTTTAATGCCTCGCAGAGCGAACGGAACTTACAAAGTAAGTGTAGTGAGTTACACTTACGCCCATTTGTAAGTTGATTTTCTCGCTCTGCTTGTTTTCGTTTTGGTTTGCATTTTGCGTGCGTTTGGATTGCACTTGGTTACTTGAATTAAGGCGGTCTGATTGACATTTGCTTGCTCATTGATTTTCTCCTGATTGATTATTAATATCTGCTTGCCCACATCAAAGTAGTGGGATAACAGCCGAAAAAGAACGTAAAAAAGCCGCTGAAATCATTTACGTTTCACCGACTTGAACCTTTTTTAGCAAGTTCTGCTTGCTCTATGGGGGTTAGCCATTCGATTAAGTTTAAAGATTTAAATTAAGTGATATCTCCCCTAAAAATTTGTATGACAAAATAGACCATCAACATTACTCTTCAAAACACATAGAGTAACTCCGGACTCACTTCGTCGTTTTCTATTGCCGAAAAACTGTACGACAATAAAAGCCTATTACGGCTCACGAATTTTTTGTATGCTAAAAACACCTTGCACCAAAATTCGCAAGCTAAGGCAAGAACGGACTTCTTCCATTCAAAATCATTCTGCCATTTTAGACCTTATTCAAGAAGCCAAAGCAGAACTACACCCTTTCAGGGCAAAATACGACTTATCTCGTATATTAGCATTATACCACTACAAAACATCATTGTCAATAGTTTGCAAACATTTGTTTGTGCTTAATTTATAAAACGACTTGTAAAACGGTTTGTATCTGTGAAAATACGAGTTTTTCGGTTACGGTCATTTTGGACTGTATGCACGAAAAGCCGATGACGTAAGTTCTGCGCGGCGCTTTTACAGGGAAGTAAATCGCCTTTGCTTCGCGCAACGTATCCGTTCCTCGCCCGGCGCTCTTGCCGTTCTTTGCACACCACTCCGCGACTGCCCGTTCGTTCCGGTCGAAGAAAAAATCCACGTTTTCGTTTTCAAAAGGAGCGACCGAACAGGTAACTCCGAAAACGGCGCAACTTCTTGAAAAAGCGGTGGAAAGCACTCTTGCAATCTCCGAATACCCGTTTTTCCCGATTGCGGCGCGGCAGACGAGCTGAATGACGTCGAGCGTGGCGTTCGCCGTTTTATATTTTTTCAGAAGTTTTTGCGGCGTAAATACCCGCGCTAAAAATTCCTTTATCGGATTTTTTCGGCGTACCGTTCGGGCGTTATCGGGAACGATAATGATTTCCACGTCGGGAAGTCGGGCGATGAATTTATCTTCCAGCCCGACCTTTTTGCCGACAGACTGCCACGTCTTTCCCATAACGAGGTTGGTAACGCCCGCAAGACGAACGTAGGAAGCCACCGTTTCCACTACGTCGTCGCCGTATTTCACAATCATTTCGCCGCCCAGATCGCGGACCAGATTCATATGTCTTTTCAGATTCGCCGCCGCCTCGTCGGAAAGGTTGCCGTCCGTTTCAACGTACACGGCGGAAAATTTGCAATGGTAAGCCTCCGCTAATCTTGCCGCCACGCGGATATTCTTTTTGGACGAGGGAGAAGGGCTGACAAGCACGAGTACTCTTGTCTTTTGTTCGCCGTTGTTGGTCTGCTTTTCGATTCTGTCTGCGCCGCGGCGCAGAAATAACTCGCGAAGAGAGGAAAGATTCTCGCTGTTGAAAAAGTTTTTCAAAGCGGTCTGCGCCTGCGTCGGTTTATAAATTTTGCCGTCTTTCATCCGTTCTATCAGCGTTTCGGGTTCTACGTCGATCAAAACCACTTCGTCTGCATAGTCGAAGATTTCGTCGGGAATCCGCTCGCTTACGTCCACGCTGGTTGCGCCGTCCACTAAATCGTGCAGACTTTCGATGTGTTGTACGTTGACCGTCGTCCACACGTCGATGCCGTTATTGACGAGTTCTTCCACGTCGAGATAGCGTTTTCTGTTTTTACTCCCGGGCGCGTTGGTATGCGCAAGTTCGTCCACGAGGATAAGTTCGGGGTGCGCCTTGATTGCGCCGTCCACGTCGAACTCTTTCAGCGTAATTCCCTTGTAGGAAACAACTTTGAGCGGAAGGGATTCGAGCCCTTCCGCCATAGCCGTCGTTTCAGGTCTGTCGTGCGATTCGAGATAGCCGATCACCACGTTCACGCCCTGTTTTTTTGCTTCCTGTGCGGCTTTGAGCATTGCGTAAGTTTTTCCTGAGCCCGCACAATAGCCGAAGAAAATTTTTAATTTACCGCGTTCCATATTAAAGCAACCCGTCCAGCGCAAGATTTACGAGCAATACGTTCACGCGCTTTTCTCCGAAGATACCGAGGAAACGCCCTTCGGTGTACTTGTCGATAACTGCTTTGACTTGTTCTTCGGTGATTTCTTCCCTGTTTGCGTTACGCGCCGCAACGATGGCGGGGATCTGAAAATACGCCGTTTTCGGGGAAATGTGCGGATCAACGCCGCTGCCGCCCGAAGTCAACAGTTCGTCGGGAATATCCTGCGTATCCGCATAGCCGACCAAAGCAAGTTTTTCCTTTCTTTCGGCAATGCGTTCTTCAATCAAAGCCTTGTATTCCTCGCTTTCGGGAGACAGATTGGTAGGCGCGCCCGTATTGACGCGTCCGAAAAGGTATTGCGCGTTCTCGTAGTTCTGACCGATCAACTCGCTTCCGTACACGCGTTTCGTGCCGTCCGCAAGCGTGACTTCTATCTGTGAACCGTTCGCCTGATAGGGAAACGCCGTCTGTGCAAACAGAGTTACGCTTAACGGATAAATAATTCCGCAAATAACGGTAAACACAAGCAAGCACATAAGTGCGGCTCGCACCATGGCGAATCTGCGTTTTTTTGTCGGTTGCGCCGCTGTTGCCGCAACAGTTTCTGCGGAAACAGTTTGTTCCTGCGTAAGATTTTGTTGTTCATTTTCGATACGTTTCATAACTTCCTCCTTCTTACAGCACGCCGCAAAGGGTAAGCAGTAAATCGAACAGTTTGATAAAGATAAACGGTGCGATTACGCCGCCCAAGCCGTAAATCAAAAGATTGCTCTTTAAGGTCTTTCCGGCAGGTTTTTCTTTATACTTTACGCCTTTGAGCGACAGCGGTATCAACGCGACGATAATGAGCGCGTTATAGATAATGGACGAGAGAATCGCCGTCGTCGGGCTGGTCAGCCCCATAAAGTTGAGCGCGGAAAGTCCGGGATAAATGCTTGCGAACAATACGGGGATAATTGCGAAATATTTTGCTATATCGTTGGCAATGCTGAACGTCGTCAGTGCGCCGCGTGTCATGAGAAGTTGTTTGCCGATACGCACGACTTCGATGAGTTTTGTCGGGCTGGAATCAAGGTCTACCATATTGCCCGCTTCCTTTGCAGCCTGCGTGCCTGAGTTCATCGCAACCGCCACGTCCGCCTGTGCGAGCGCAGGCGCGTCGTTGGTGCCGTCGCCCGTCATTGCAACGAGGTGTCCTTCTTTTTGTAACTTCTTGATAAGCGCGAGCTTGGTTTCTGGCGTCGCTTCGGCGACAAAATCGTCCACGCCCGCTTCTGCCGCAATCGCCGCCGCAGTCATCGGATTATCGCCCGTAATCATTACGGTTTTAATGCCGATTTTTCGTAAATCCTCGAATTTTTCCTTTACGCCGTCTTTCACGACGTCTTTTAAGTAAATCACGCCGAGGACTTTTTTGTTTCTCGCCACGACCAGCGGCGTTCCGCCTGCGTTTGCAACCCTTTTTACGATTTCTGCACACTCTTCGGGATATTCGCCGCCCTGCGCTTTCACGTAGGTTTCGATTGCGTCCGCACTGCCTTTTCTGATTTCTTCGCCGTCCACGTCCACGCCGCTCATACGGGTTTTTGCGGAAAATTCTATGAATTTCGCCTTCATTTTTGCAATTTCCTTGCCGCGCAGACCGAATTTATTTTTGGCAAGCACAACTACGCTTCTGCCTTCCGCCGTTTCGTCGGCGATGGAAGAAAGCTGAGCGGCTTCGGCAAGGTCGCGTTCCGTAGTATCGCCCACGGGGATAAATTCGCTCGCCTGACGGTTGCCGAGAGTGATGGTGCCCGTTTTATCGAGCAATAGCACGTCGACGTCGCCCGCCGCTTCGATAGCTCTGCCGCTCGTCGCAAGTACGTTTGCTCTGTTCAGTCTTGCCATTCCCGCAATGCCGATTGAGGACAACAGCGCGCCGATTGTGGTGGGGGCAAGGCAGACGAGCAGTGCGACAATATTCGTCAGACTGATCGCTTGACCCTGTCCCGCCTGATTGACGGCGAACTTCGAGAAGGGCAAAAGCGTTGCGGAAACTACAAGAAATACGATTGTAAGGGTAATCAGCAGTATCTGAAGCGCAATTTCGTTGGGCGTTTTTTTACGGCTTGCGCCCTCGACCATGGCAATCATCTTATCAAGAAAACTCTTGCCCGCCTCCGCCGTTACTCGGATAATCAGCCAGTCGCTCGTCACCGTCGTTCCGCCCGTAACCGCGCTTCTGTCGCCGCCGGATTCACGGATGACGGGTGCGGATTCGCCCGTAATAGCGCTTTCGTCCACGCTTGCAACGCCGACGATTACTTCTCCGTCCATAGGGATCTGTTCGCCCGCTTTCACGAGTACGATATCGCCCGGCTTTAAGTCGTTGCTCTTGACTTCGGTGTATTCCGATTCAAGGTCGGCGGACTTCAGTTTGCGCGCAATCACGTCGCGGCGCGCCTTTTTCAGACTTTCCGCCTGCGCTCTGCCTCTGCCTTCGGCAATCGCCTCCGCAAAATTGCCGAAAAGCGATGTGAACCACAGAATAATCGAGATTGCAAAGATGTACCAGCTCGCCCCGTCCGCAATTCCGCCGAGGGAGAGGAAGAACAAAATCATGGTGAATATCGCGCCGAGATAGACGACGAACATCACGGGATTTTTAATCTGCGTTTTCGGGTTGAGTTTGACGAGCGACTGCAACGTTGCGTCTAAAATAATTTTTTTATTGAGCATCTGTCCTTTTTTCAGTTTTTCGTCGTCGGACAGTTTCACTTTTTTCGTTTTATTCATAACCATACCTCCTTAACCCACGAATTCGGCAATCGGACCGAGTGCGAGTGCGGGGAAGAAACTCAACGCGCCGATAATCAGAATCACCGCAATCAGCAGTCCCACGAACATTGCGTTGTCGGTAGCAAGCGTACCGTCGGACTGCGGGACGACCTTCTTTTTGCCGAGACTGCCCGCAAGAGAAAGCGCGGCGAACATCGGCACGAAACGTACCAAAAGCATAATGATACCGCCGACCACGTTCGTCCAGGGCGTATTCGCGTTGAACCCTGCAAACGCCGAACCGTTATTGTTTGACATAGACGCGAACGCATACAGAATTTCGGAAAATCCGTGCGCGCCGCCGTTCGTCAGCCATTCGGGCGCGGCAGAAAGAAGTACCGTAGACGCCGTACCGAAAAGCAGACACAGAACAGGCGTCAGAATAATCAGACAAACCGCTTTCATCTCTTTGCTGCCGATTTTTTTGCCGAGGTATTCGGGCGTTCTGCCTACCATCAGTCCTGCGATAAACACGGTAAGGAGCGCAAACGCAATCATACCGTACAAGCCGCAACCAACGCCACCGTACACGATTTCACCAAGCATCATAAGGAACATAGGAATAAGACCGCCGATGGAAGTGAAACTGTCGTGCATGGCATTGACCGAACCGTTGGAAGCGGAAGTCGTGGCAACCGCCCAAAGCGACGACCCGCCGATGCCGAACCGAACTTCTTTGCCTTCCATATTGCCAAGTGATGATACGCCGTTTACCGCGATACCGCCGAGGTATTCAAATACCGTGCAGACCACAAGGCAGACGACAAAGAGAATGGTCATCGCTTTCAAAAGCGCAACGCCCTGATTCTTTTCCTTTATCAAAACGCCGTTTTCGTTCGTGCGTTTTACCGCTTTCCCGAACGTAAAGCACAGCCCGACGGGAATCCACAACAGCGAAAGGCTTTCAATCAGATTAGTGAATGGCGTAGGATTTTCGTAAGGATACGCCGAGTTCACGCCGAAGAAACCGCCGCCGTTGGTGAACAGTTGCTTGATGATAATCTGGCTCGCCGCAGGCCCCAGATACAGTTTCTGCGCCGTTCCGTCCATCGCTACGTAGGATACCGAGCCGCTCATCGTCTGCGGAACGCCGTCCATAACGAGCAAAAGCGCGCCGATAAAGCACACGGGCAACATAAACAACGTAATGCGCGTAATATCCGCCCACACGTTGCCGACCGTTTTACATTCTTTTCTTGTAAATCCGCGGATAAGCGCGAACAGTACGGCGATTCCCACCGCACCCGAAAGGAAGTTCTGAACGGTCAGACAGATCGTCTGCGAAAGATAGGAAAGCCCCGTTTCTCCCGAATACGCCTGCCAGTTGGTATTCGTTACGAACGACGCCGCCGTGTTAAAGGCGAGGTGCCAGCTCATCCCGTCGATTTTTTCGGGATTTAACGTAAGAAACGCCTGCAACATCAGTATCGCAAAAAAGAATATAAGACTGAAACCGCTGAAAAGCAGAATACCAAGTCCGTATTTTTTCGCCGACATCTCCTCGCTCGGGTCAACGCCCATCAACTTGTAGACGCCGCCTTCGATTTTTCCTACGGCGCGTTTTCCGAATACCGGCTCGCCTTTATAAATTTTAAAAAATGCTTTGCCGAACAGGTATCCGCCGCCCATTAACAGGACGAGCCATATCACGTCCTGCAACACGGTAAAGATTATACTTTCCGTCATAATTACCTCCCATAATTTTGTTCCGCATCGTCCGTTTCAGACGGTACGATGATTTTATTGATCTGAGACTCCTTGCAATACACAATTCTTTCTCTGCTATCTTTTAACTTAATAAATCCGCAAGTTTCGCCAAGTACGGTATAGTCCGCAGCCGCAACTCCGCCGTTTCGGTAAGAATCCGCATTGAAAACGATATGTACTTTTTTACCGCCGATTTCATTACATAAGTTTTCCATAAAAACACCTCCCTGAATTTATTGTTTGTCGCTTGAAAACAACGTATAGAACAGAAATCCGAGCAGTGCCAACACGCCTACGCCCGCAATAATCGTAACTACCGTCATATATTCTCACCTCCGATTCTTTCCAGTCCTAATTTTATATCCGGTTTGCCGCAAGGGAAAAAAGAACCGACCCTGTCAAGATTTTCTGCCGGAGCAGAAAACGTCTGATCCATATAATAGGACACCCTGTAAAATTTGTCCGCCTTTAAGCGGTCGCCGTTCAATTCGTAGAGAATGCCGAGCAGATTATATACTTCCGGATTTTCCATATCGAGCGAAACCGCCTGTTCCAAACAAGCTCGAGCGTTTTCGTAATCATTTCTGCAAATCGCATCAACCGCGAGACGCAGTTTCTCGTCGCACGGCGTCGGCGTTTTATCGTTCTTCATTTGCCTCGCCTCCTTTTTACGCTTATATCTTAACGCAAAAGGTATTAAAGGAACATTTTTTATACTTTCAAAGGCATTAATTTTGCATTAAGATTGTTTTCGGGCGTAAAAAAAAGACCTGCCGTTTTCACGACAGGTCGCAAAGGACTGATATTATATTTTGTTCATTCTGTATCCCACGCCCACTTCGGTGCGGATAAATTCCTGCGAGTAGGGGTCTTTTTCAATCTTCCTTCGGATATTCGCCATAAACACCCGAAGTCCGTTTGCGTCGTTTCCGCCCACGCCCCACACCTTGGAAATAATCTGATTGTGCGTAAGCGTTTTTCCCACGTTCTGCGCCAGCACGCAGAGCAGTTTGTATTCGTAGTTGGTAAGGTGAACTTCCTCGCCACGGACGTATACGCTGTGCGCCGTGAAGTCGATTTTTAGCTCCCCGTTGGAAAATACCGCCGTCTGCGTTCCATCGCTTGCGGTGGAATAACGGAGCGCCGCACGGATACGCGCCGTCAGTTCTGCGGAAGAAAAAGGCTTTTGTACGTAGTCGTTCACGCCTGCGTCAAGGCATTTAATCTTTTCGTCCTCGCCGTCGCGTGCGCTTACTACGATAATCGGCAAACGTTCGTTGAACTCCCGCACGGTTTTCACTACGTTGATTCCGTCCATATCGGGAAGCCCTAAATCGAGAATGATCAGGTCGACGATATTTTTTACGGTATAATCTATGCCTTCCCGTGCGGAAGCCACCGCTGTAACCGTATGGTTTTCCTGCTTGAGTGAGATCTTCAACAGATTCTGTATCGCTTTGTCGTCTTCTATCACAAGTATTTCAGCCATTTTTCTCCTCCATAGGCAAGGTAAATTCAAAGGCTACTTTTTTATCGTCGGTATTTCTTGCCTCTATTTCTCCGCCGTGCGCGGTAATGATAAGCTGACAGACCGCAAGCCCGATTCCCACGCCTTTGCCTTGCTTGCAGTCGCCCGCCGTGTAGTACATTTCAAAGATATGCGGCAAATCCTTTTCGGGAATGGGTTCGCCGTCGTTGGTAAAGCGGAAAACGGCGTGTTTGCCCGTATTCCATACTTTTATCCATATATTTCCGTCGTCTGCCGTATGTCTTACAGCATTTGTTAGGATATTCACGATCGTCTGAATAATCAACGTTGCGTCCATCGGAATGAGCAGAAAATCGGACGGCATATCGTAATGAATTTTCCGTTTTCCAAGGATTCCCTGCACGTTCCTGACCGCCTGCGGTATAATTTCTTCCAAAGCCTCGGGCGATTTTCTCACGGTCAGTTTTTCGCTGTCGATTCGGGAGAGCGACAAAAGGTTCTCAACAAGACGAACCATCCACGCGGACTTAGCGACGATATCGCTCAATATTTCGTTTCTGTCGTTTTCGTCGATATTCGGGTTGTCGATTAAAAGTTCCGCGCCGTTCTTCATCGTCGTCAGCGGCGTGCGCAAATCGTGAGAGATACTGCGAAGAAGCGTCGCTTTAAGCTGTTCTTTCTCCGCGCTGCTTTTCAACTGCTCCTTTTCGATATTCAGCGCGTTTATCTGCGCCATTCTGCTTTTTAACTGCGCTGTAATCAAACTTGTTATAATACCCACCGCAAACATTAAGATAAAGGTGGCGAAATACATCTGATCTTTGAAATGAAACGTGTAACGCGGCTCGGTAAAGAAGAAGTTATAACCGAATACGCTGACAACGGACAGAAGCGAGGAAAAGATAACGCCTTTGGTAAAAATCGCCGTCACAAGAATTCCCAAAACGTAGATAATGAGGAAATTCAGGTCGCTTAAACGGAAATAATCCAACAGAATGCAGACGCCCGTCGCCACGGCAAATACCCCCACGGTAATCGCAAAGTCGATCAATAGAGTTTTCCATTTCGTATCCGACTTATCTTTGTTTATCTCGTGCATCATATTGCGCCTCCGTTAAACTTCGTATATTATATCATTTCCGGACAATATTATCAAGCGATTCAATATAACACTGAAATTACATTGACTATAATATTTTTTTAGAGTATAATATAATAAAAATTTTAATGAGGTATTTATGAAAGAAAAACCCGTCGTTGTAGCGGAAAGATTAAAAAAATTGCGCGAGGGTGTAAAACTTTCGCAAGCCAAACTCGCCGTACGCTTGGAGGGAATCGACCAACCGTCGATTTTCCGTTACGAAAACGCTCTGTCTTTTCCGCCTTACGGTGTGCTTATGCAATATGCTGATTTCTTCGACGTGTCGCTCGATTATATTTTCGGAAGGACTGACAATCCGCAGGGGAAGTTATACGACTATCAGCCAAAGGTCTTGAAAGATAATAAGCAAATGCAGGAACTGATTGAAATGTACTTTGACCCTAACTCCCCCGCAAATGCAAAGTTGAAAGAAACTCTTTTACGTCTTATGGAGGAACAGAACAAATAAGAGCCGTAATTTATGCACGTTATTCGTCAGATAACCAGACGGAAGCCTCGATTGAAAGTCAACTTAGAGAATGTATGGGATACGCTACTTATAACGATATTCAGGTTATCGGGAATTACATAGATCGTGCTTATTCTGCAAAAACAGATAACCGCCCTGAATTTCAGCGTATGATAAAGGACAGCTATAAACACGCTTTCGATTGCATCATCGTGTGGAAGTTGGACAGGTTCTCCCGTAACCGCTACGACAGCGCACATTATAAAGCTCTGCTCCGTAAGAACGGAGTAAAGGTCGTGTCTGCAAAAGAAACGATAGCCGAAGGTTCGGAAGGTATACTGTTAGAAAGCGTCTTGGAAGGCATGGCGGAGTTCTATTCGGCAGAACTTGCCGAAAAGGTTATGCGCGGAATGAAAGAAAACGCCTTGAAAGGTCTTTGGAACGGCGGAAATATTCCTTTCGGGTATGTAATCAATGCAGAACGTAAACTTGATATAGACCCGAAAGCCGCTCCTATCGTTGCCGAAATATTCAAAATGAGCAACGACGGCAAAACGGTAAAAGAGATATTTAACATAATGTCCGAGCGTAAAGTTACCCGTTCCAACGGCAAGCCTCTGCGGTACAATGCTATTCGATATATGCTCTCAAACAGAGTTTACATAGGCGAATACAGCCACATGGGCGTGGTAATCAAAGACAGCGTACCACCGATTGTATCGAAAGAACTGTTCAACGCCGTACAGTTAGAACTTGCTAAAAACAGTAAAGCGCCTGCAAGACACACGGCGGACGACGATTATTTGTTGACGACTCGGTTGTTTTGCGGCAAATGCGGAGCGATGATGGTTGCGCAGGCAGGAACGAGCGGAACCAAAGGCGTCGTCTATCGGTATTATGCTTGCGTAAGGCAGAAAAAGCACGAATGCGGCAAAAAGCCTGTTATTGCAACGCGCTTACGGCGTGTAAATATTTTTTCTGAATACGAAGTTTGCGGCGGTAAATCGTGGTGTAATATACGTTGAAAAAAGTGGAGGAGTATGGTATAATAATAAAAACAAACAACGGGTATTGGTTTATGGAAAGTAAACGACATCAAAAATTATATGAACATTATAAAACTGTTTTCGGCGAAGAACCGAGTTTTAGCTTGAAACTGAAAAAGAACGTTTTGCCGACGGATATGAAGCCGATAACGACGCTTGTTTTTAAACCGACGGACGAAATGCCGTTTTGGAAACTGTGTACAATCGGCGCAAGCGATTATCTGATGCCCGAGCGTGAAATTGGCTGGGGAAGGAATGCGAATCGCCGCAACGAGTATATGATGCTTATTTCGCCCGACGTCGATATTCGTAATCCTTCGGACGACGAAGACGCGCCGACGGACTGGCTATCGTTAAACTCGCTTCTTTGGGCAACTGCGGAATATGCGTTCAACGAAAAAGATAACATAACCGTTTCGGACACGCTCGATATGGGAATCGACGGGAAATACTGCGGGACGGTACTCTTATTACCCGAAGTATTCAAATCGCCGAGTATCGTAAAATGCTATGTTTCCGAGCATAAATACATCAGTATATTTCAGGTAATGCCGATAACGCGAGAGTTGCTTACAAAGAAATTGAAAAAAGGAACAAGCGGTATTTATTGGCTTATGGAACAGTTTTATACGCACGACGACGATTACAAACTGATAGAATCCAAACCGTTTGCAACTTTATAATTAACAGGAGATGGAATACAGTATGTTAAAGAGAAAAAATATAGTTTCGCTTGCTTTATTGTTTATGTTGATACTCACGTCTTTACTTTTTGTCGGTTGTGGTAAAAAACCGGAAGAGAAGCCGCAACCTACGCCGACCGAAAAAAAAAGATTTGTTCTTTTTCGATTTTAAATCTTGATTCTGAGTTTCCCCTCGATGCCGTTTCTCTTACCGTTCCTTACGGAATAAACTCTGTTACTGTAAGTCTTGAAAATTATAAAGCGGGTTTTATCATATCAAAGAATGATGGAAGCAGAGCGGTTTTACAAGTTGTAGAAAATCTTGAAAACGACGATTATTCGTTTACGGTGTCAGACGGAAACTATAGTTATAAAAAAGAAACCGTGTTGAGTTTAGAAAACAGTTTTTTCGATAAGACAGACGGAGAATTTTCCATAGGTCTGTGTTTGTTCAATAAAACCGATATTTATTCGGAAGCTCCCGTTACGGGATATCAATACAACGTAGCATATAAGATAACCGATAGCAAGATTGCCTTTGAGATAAAGAACGGAGCGGTTATCCGTAATCATTAACATTTTTTATTTGAAGGTGAAAACCTAAGAGTTGCAAAACGCGCCTGCTTCGTCTGTTCAAAACGAAACAAAGCGCTCGAAGTCCTTGAAAGTTGTAAAGAGTTACACAGAAACCGAAAAGCCGACGAGCGAAATTCTCAACAGTTTCTTTGAAAAGATTTACATCGGCGAAATCGAGAAAATACGACGGCAGAAAAATGCAGGAAGCGGAAATTATCTACAAATACGAAGGCGCAATCAATTTACCGCCGTATAATTCATATGAAAGCACGCGGAAATGTAAAACGGGTAGGTAGTTAAAAACTACCTACCCGAAAATTTCCCACGCCCCTAGACTAAAACGGGCGGTTATTTATTGCGTAATTCTTCTCAAAACAGACAATGCTTTATCCGACACGGGGCGTTTCAGACGAAACCGCCAGTTTCCGTCGCGCTTTGAAGGCACATTCATCCGTGCAAAACTATCCAGTTTCAAAAGATCCTGCACCGGGACCACGGCAATTCTTGCTCTGCTTTTCATTGCGAGTCGAATGATTGCGTCCGCCATATGAGCCGTTCCTTTCGCCGGAACTTCACAATTCGCTTTAAGCGCGCGATTCAAACTTTCCTTGAATATGCGCAATTTATCTCCCTGCAATCCTTTGATAAAGCCATAAAGCGTATCGTTATCGTGCGTTCCCGTATAGCAGACGCTGTTTTCCGTGGTGTATTCGGGTAAATGCGGATTACGGCGCTCCCCGTCAAAAGCAAACTGCAACACCTTCATCCCGGGATAGCCCGTTTCCGCCATCAGGCGATACACGCCCCTGTTCAGCGCGCCAAGATCTTCTGCGATCAAATTGAGTTTCCCCAGCTTTTTCTCAACCGCTTCAAACAGCTCTTTTTTCGGTCCGGGTTTCCATGCGCCGCGAACGGCGGTCTGTTCCCCCGCATCGATTTCATAATAACTTTCAAAGCCGCGAAAATGATCTACCCGGACTACATCGTATAATTCAAACGCCTGTCTGAACCGTTCCGTCCACCATTCGTAATTATTTTTTTTATGATTATGCCAACGGTACACAGGGTTTCCCCATAACTGTCCCGTTGCAGAAAAATAATCGGGGGGAACTCCCGCCACTTTTTTCAAACTGCGGTCCGGATTCAATTTAAACAACCGCGGATTCAGCCATACGTCCGCGCTGTCATAAGCAGGATACAGAGGAATATCTCCGATAATATACACTCCGCGTTTGTTAGCATACGCTTTCAGATTTTTCCATTGACGAAATACCTCAAACTGCACAAACAACCAAAAAAGTATTTCACGGCTATTCTCATTCCGGAACTTTTTCAAGGCGCGTTTCTGCGCAAATTTATATTCGGTGGGCCAACAATCAAAAGATATTCCGCCGAATTTCTCTTTCAACGCCTGAAAAAGAGCATATCCCTCAAACTTTCCCTCTTGTACGAACGCAGAAAAATCTTTTTGCCGTATATCAAAGCGAGAAAAAGCAAGTCTTAAAATTTTATAACGCTCCGTAAACAGCTTTGCATAATCGATCGGCCCGCACTTGTATGTGCTGCCGATAATTTCCGATTTGCGCAACAATTTTTCCCGCACAAGCAATTCAAGGTCTATAAAATACGGATTTCCGGATCCGGTATAAACAGACTGATACGGCGAATCGCCGAAACCTGTTTGCACGATCGGTAAAATCTGCCAATAACGTACTCCGCAACGAGCTAAACTATCTACAAACTCGTATGCCTCTTTCCCCAACGAACCGATTCCGTATTTTCCCGGCAGAGAAGATATATGTAACAATACGCCGGAAGCGCGTTCCTGAAAAATATGTCTCTCCATGTTTCTCCTTTAAAATTACGGCGGCGCTTTTTTTCGCGCCGCCGCTCCGTTATGCCTTATGCAACGAGATAGAAATCCAGTACATAGTCGTCGCCGGAAAAATCGATGACGATCTTATATCTGCCGCCTTTATTGCAAACTATGTTGTTGCCGTTACCTTTCTGAGAAAAGAACTGATTGGCGTCTCCGTCTTTGCCCATGTATTTCCAGCCGACATAATCGCCGTATTTCGGATCGGCACCGTCTCCGAATACCGCAAAGCCGAATTCTCCGCCTTCGATAAAATCGTACTCAAGCTCAAAACGACTGCCAAACGAAGGCAACCGATCGGTACCGTTCCAGCCGACTTCGAATGCCGAACCTTTAACGATTACCTCCCAATCGGGAACGTAAAAATCTACAACGGGCGCGCCTGTGGAATAATCAATTACAATCTTATAAGTTCCTTCCACCGTGCAAACGATATTATTGCCTCCGTTCTCCGGCTGCGTAAACAGCTTGTTCGCGTTTCCGTTTGCTCCGATTTTGTCAAAGCCGACATAATCTCCGTACTGCGGATCCATGGCGTCTCCGTATAAAGTGAAACCGAATTCGCCTTTGGAAAGTTTCAGAATCATCTCCGTCTTTCCGTTTTTGGAAGCATAACGCTGAGAATTATTCCACGTGCCGTCGTTTGCAGGTCCTTTAATCACCGCTTCAAACTCGGGCATCGCTTCCTGATAGCCGACGAAATCTACTTTTACTTCGCCGCCGTTAAAATCGATGCGCATAACATAAAAGCCCTGAACGTTACATACAAAGTTGTTTTCAAAAATGCCGAAGTTATCGTTATATTCGCCGTCGGTACCGATCATAGCGCCGCTGATAAGCATTCCCGGATTAAAATGGCTGCCTACTTCCTCTGCCTTTACACCGGGTTCATAATAGATAAAGCAAAATTGCTTTCCCGCAAGGAAAAAGGCTCTGAATTCCACAATTCCTTCCTTCATCCCGTCCGCACCGGTAGAATGCCGTTCCGATATGATCCATGTGCTTCCTTCATCCGGTTGAGTTTTCATAAACACGTCGTAAGCAACGGGAAGCGTCTGAATAATATCGCCGTTTCTCACCCATGTAATCGTATCGTTAAGCGGCGTATCCTTATCGAGATTCAACGTTAAAGTATAGTTCCCGGATACTTCGACGCGCGCATTACTCCCGTCGCCGGCAGGAGCAAAATAAGTGATGTTGTCTTTAACGGGGTCTATGATATTCGCATAACCATGCTGCCCGCCGTACGAACCGTTCATAACGATCTGGAACATATCTCCGCGCGCAAGATCCAACGTGATTTTAAAAAGATACGCGCTCTCTTTGCTCAATTTCTGGCTATCCGTAAGGTTGTTTCCAAAAGCAGAACTCTTCAACGGTTCGGTGATGCCGCTACCCGAGATATACCACGTATCGGCAGGCGTATACCCTTGCGTGAATGCAGAATCGTATTTAATCGTTAATTTATCCGTGTTCCGATCGTATACGAAACTGTATGTACCGCTTTTCTTGGCAACTATATTCGAAGAGGGCTTCAGTTCGAGAGCCTCCACATCAGACTGTTCTTTATCTACCTTATCGGTATTCAGGCAAACGCTCCCGAGAGTATTATGCCACTTGTTGTCTTCACCGAGATACTTCGTGAAATTATAGAACATAAAGGCATCTCCGGCGACAAACTCATGCGAATAGGTATATACGTCTTTTTCGGCATCGTAAACCATCGTATATTCTTGAGACGTTTTATGTCCCCAGCCCGTTATATACGCGCCTTTCACATAAATTTCCAAAGGGGCGTCGCTGGGTGCGACAATCGGATCGCCGTTCCGAACGAAAGAAATCGTATCTTCAACATTAAAATTGAAATTTTCCTTTTTTTCTTCGGAATAAGAAGCATGATCGGTTTCATATGCGTCGCTCCAGGGATGCGTGGTGAGCGTAAACGTATAATTGCCGGCACGTTCTACGACGATATCGGCTTTACGGGGATTAGGATCAAGAAAATTAGGCTTTCCGCCGAAATATCCTTCCGCCGCGGCCGCGTCTAAATATCCGTAGCCTCTCTGATTTTCGAAAGCATCGTTTATGGCAATCTGAAACGCGTCGCCAAGGTACAAATCCAAAGTAATGCTATATTCGTTGCTGCCGTTTTTATCCGCTTTAACGAGTTTTTGCGCCGTTTCGTTGGTCAACTTGTATGAAGTGCCGTACAATACGGAATTTTCATCGGAAGAACTGCCGAGAATATAGAACGTACGCGTATCTTCTTCAAAAGCAGCCGAAGTAAAATATCCGTAAACCGTGGTATCCTGCATAATCGCTTTATCAAATTCGAAAACATGCAGCATATCGGGAGTAGCATACCATTTTACAAACGTATAGCCTTCCTTTTCCGGCGTCCATTCCGTAGCCTTATTGCCTTCGGCAACGTCTTCCGTTTTAAGCACCTTGTTATCTTCCGTAATATCGACATAGGTAACTTTATACTCCGTTACTTTATCGGAAGGTTTCTGCCGGCAAGCGACAAACCCGATACACGAAAATACCAACAAAGCGGCAAATGTTGCGAACAAAATATTTTTAATGATTTTCTTTACATTTTTTAAAATAGTAGTCTTCATCACATAAAACCTCTTAATTTCAGAAAGCGAAGATAATCCCGTTCGCTCGCTTTATTATGCTTCTGCGTTCACACGCGTAACCGTAATTTTCATCGTCAGCGAATTTAAAACAAGTTTATAAGTGCCGTTTTTGCTGAAGCGGATGTTGGAAAGACCTTCCGGATCGATGAAATCGAGTTTCTTATAATCCACGATACTCCCGTTACGCAGATAGGTACCTGTTTTTTTGTCGAGATAATTTGCGCAAATCTGCATCTCTTTTTGTTTTCCCGTCAGCTCGAGCGTAATGGTATACTCGTGATCGCCCGTCTGTTTCATATAAACTTCCTCGCCGCTGCTCCAGGAAAGGCTTTCACCGTTAGCCGTCGTGCCGCCGGTACCTTTCAGCCAGAACACACGCGTATCGCGTTCGCCTTCTTTAGTAACACCGTAGCCGATGATCCCGTTCTGCTTTCCGCCGTCCGTTCCGTAAGTGCTTTCTTCCGGAATTCCCATATTTTCGCCATTCTCGCCGGCGCCGACAAAATGCCAACCCATCAACGTTTCGTTCTGAGGAAGCACGGGATTCGTAAACAGCGGATATCTTGCGCCGTTTTTAAGGTAAACCGTATAATTCGTACCTTCGGTTTCGTTACGATAAGACACGGTATACTTGTCCGCTTTAACGCCTGCGCCTAATTCGTAATCGCCTACCTTGCTCACTTTAACGGAATAAACATACTCCCCTTCCTTTTCGCCTTCGGCAATATTAAGGAAGATATCATACTTCGCAGTTGCCACAAACATAATTTCATAGCCTGCGGGATTCCGAACCGCCGCGCTGTCTTTGGTAAGCGTGCCGCCGGTAACCTGAGCGTTATAGTTATTGAAAGGCAATACGATCATCACGTCGCCCTGATTCATAGAAGCGGTAAGCGACCATTTCATGCCCGTCAAATCCGCTTGTTTCATCACATATTCGGGTGCGATCTGCGCCCCCATGACGTATCCGTTAAACGTACCGTAAATAGTCGGGGTAAACAGCGATTTCAATGCCGGAGCATCGGCAATTTTCTCCCACTCGATTTTTCCGATATTGTCGTTTTTGAGATCGGTCTGCATGGTAAACTTATAAGTACCGCTTACGGCAACGCCGATATCGTGCTTATTCACTTCGGAAGCAAGATAGTTGCCTTTATCCACAAAATTCGGCTCCGGAGAAACAAGTAAGCCAAATCCTTTCTGGTTAACCCATACGCGCTCGTAAACGCCGCCGTCCTTTTCATCGTAACGGAATACCCCGAACTGAAAGACGTCGTTTTCATACAAATCGACGGTTAATGTAAAAGTATTAGTCTTACCCTGAACAGCCTCGAAAGAATATTTTTCGGGATGCAATCTGCCGTCTTCGCCCCAGTTATTATCTTTGACGGCAGTTCCCTGCAAATTGCCTGCTATCATCCATACGCGTTCGTCTTTTTCAAGCGAATTCCACATAGAAAATACGGAAGTGTCTTTTTCGATGGTCGTATCAAAGCTGAAAGCAAACACATAATCCGGCGTTGCATACCACCCCTCGAACGTGGCGTTTTCCTTGTTTTCCGGAGTCCACTCGGTGGCTTTGCCGCCTTTTTCTACTTCTTCCGTCTTTAAAACGGTTTTCTGATCGGCATCGAAAAACGTAACGATGTATTTATCCGTCTTCCCCGTATCAGTCTTGCTTCCGCAAGCGACGAGTCCGATACACGAGAGCATCAGGACTGCACATAAGATCAAGCGTTTGATGAGTTTTTTCATAGATTTCCTCCTTAAGGAATATATTTTATCACCGGTTATTCCGGATGATTACAAGTTTAAAGTTCCCAGATTTTTTCCGCATACTCGCGAATAGAACGATCCGAAGAAAAGTATGCCGAAGAAGCCGCGTTGATAAATTGTTTTTGCGTAAACTCTTTCGTACCGGCTTCTTTGTTGATCCGAAGAAGAGCTTCCACATAATCCGGCAAATCGCGCAAAATAAAGTAGTGATCCGGCTTATGCCAACTTGCGCCAACGGTGAGAGAATCGTACAATTCCTTGAAATATCCCCTGCCGCCGTCATCAAATGTGCCGTCCGTCAGAGTATTTACGGCATTTCTCGCGGCGTCGTCCGATTTTAAAATAGCATTCGGATCGTATTTTCCGCGGCTAAGAGCTTTGATTTCTTCAACGTCGGCGCCGAAAATGTAGTTGTTTTCGCGCCCCGCCTGTTCCACGATCTCGATATTCGCGCCATCCATGGTACCGCAAGTAACGGCGCCGTTCATCATGAATTTCATATTGCCCGTACCGCTCGCTTCCAATCCGGCCGTAGACACTTGCAAAGATACGTCGGATCCTGCCACAATCTTCTCCGCATACGACACATTATAATCGGTAACGAAAACCACTTGCAATTTTTTATTTACGCGATCGTCCGCGGCGATTTTTTTCGCAATTTCGTTGATAAACTTAATAATTCCTTTTGCACGGAAATAGGAAGGCGCGCTCTTTGCGCCGAACAAAAACACCGCCGGTCTGAAATCTTCCAAATCGCCTTTTTTCAGTTTTTCATAAATCTCCAGAATTGCGAATGCCGTCATCAATTGACGCTTATATTCATGAAGTCGTTTCACCTGAGCATACACGATACCGCCGGGCAGCAACCGGATTTTTTCTTTGCGATAAACGTAATCGGCGAGTTGTTCTTTCTTTTTCTCTTTGATCTGCGCAAACTCCGCAATAACGGAATCTTCGTTTCCGAATTTTTTCAATTCAGACAACAATCCGATATTTTCACGCCATCCGCAACCGATTTTCCGATCGATCAGCGCAGAAAATTCCTCGTTGCAAAGCTGCAGCCATCGGCGTTGCGTGATGCCGTTTGTAATGTTTACAAATTTTTCCGGGGCAAAAGCATATGCCGGGCGAAACAACGAATCTTTTAAAATTCCGGTATGAATCTTCGCAACTCCATTAACGCGATGAGCAACGTAAACCGCCAGATTTGCCATAGAAAACGTATCGTTTCGCAAAATGCTCATAGCTTCTTCATCCGCCTTCGAAACGCCGTTACGCCGGAATTCGCGATGTTCCGCCGCATCGAATTTTTTCAAAATCGTATAAATTTCCGGAAGAAGTTTTCGGATATAATCCTGCGGCCAGCACTCTAATGCCTCCGGCAGAATTGTATGATTTGTATAATTAAAAACTTGTTTTGCAATACTAACGGCTTTTGAAAAAGAAACGGAATACGTACTCGTCAAGATACGTACAAACTCCGCAACGGATAAAACGGGATGCGTGTCGTTCAGTTGAATCGCATTATAAACGGGAAACGACGAAAAATCCGTACCGTGCGACGCTACATACGCATCAATCAACTCTCCGACTGCTGCCGCAGATAAAAAATACTCTTGTCGTAAACGAAGAAGTTTCCCTTCTTCGGTATCGTCGGCAGGATAAAGATATTCGCTGATTTTTTCGGCTTTTTCATCTCCCTCCGCCTGATACAGCCGCAACGCATTGATTCGTTCTTTCCCGATAATGGGAACGTCGTAAGGCACGGCGCGCACTTCTCCGTCCGCAAATTTAACGATACGCGCTTCGCTTTCGCGACGAACGCCCCACGGATCGCCAAAAGACTGCCAATCATCGGGCAATTCTTCCTGAAACCCGTCTTCGAATTTCTGCTTGAACAAGCCGTACTTATAGCGAATTCCTCTGCCGTACACGGGTAAGTTTAAGCCTGCCGCAGAATCGATGAAACAAGCCGCCAATCTACCGAGTCCGCCGTTTCCGAGAGCAGCGTCCTCGATCGTTTCAAATAAAGAAATATCCGCTCCTTTTGCTTTCAATATCTCTTCCGTTTCGTGAAGGATATCCAGTTCCAGCAGATTGTTATAAAACATTCTGCCGATAAGAAATTCTATAGAAAGATAATATGCCGATTTTTTATCTGTTGCAGGTGCGGTAAAAGAAATTTCCCGCATCACCGCAGAAGATATTTCATTATAAAGCTCAATCGTGCTCTTTCCGGAAACCTGAATTTCCGCAATATTTTTCAAAATTCGTTCTTTCATCTTATACCTCTTATTATTCTTTGACTGCGCCCGCCGCAACGCCGTTCACCAGAAATTTCGCGAGACTGAAGTACAGTATAACGATCGGTACGGCAATAAACACCGAGCCTGCCGCGAACAACGAAAACATATCGTCAGTCATTTCGTTGAGTCCGATGGCAACCGTATAGTTATTTTTGTTTCCGCCGAGTAGCATTTGCGGAAGAATAAAATCGCTCCAGGGGAAGGTGAAAGACGTGAGCGCCGTATAAACAATCATCGCTTTTGAAAGCGGAAGCGTCATTTTCACAAACACCTGAAAGTTGCTGGCTCCGTCGATACGCGCCGCGTCGTAAATACTGTTCGGAATCGTATCGAAAAAGCCTTTCTGCGTAAGATAGCCGATAGGAGCGCTACACGAATACAGGATGACAAGTCCGTTGAGATTATTGAAGAGATGCAGCTGCGTCATGATAACGAACAGCGCCGTCATATTCATAAAAGTAGGAAAAATACCGAACAGCAACGTCATCTTCATCATCAGCTTACGACTTTTGAAACGAAAACGGGACATCGTATACGCCGTGAGAATAACAAGGATTGTAGAAAATACACTGCTGAGAATTGCTACATAAAAAGTATTGCTCAGCCATACGGTATAGTTACATGAAGGCGTTTTTTTCGTAAAAAGATCGATCCAGGTGGAAAAGCTGAACGACTCCGGGAAAAAGCCCACATAGTCGTATATAGACCCCGTGGAGCTGAAAGAAGAAGTTATCAGCCATACGCACGGAAAAAGAAACACAAACGCGATAACGACAAGCAGCGAGTAAGACCACACGGATTCAACAGCACGCTTTGCACGGATGCTACCATTTGCTTTTCTCATTTGTACGTATCCTCCTTCTTATATGACGGCGATGTAACGTAAGCCAACAAAGAAAATGTTCCGGTAAGAATAAAGATGAGAATACTCACGGCGGAAGCCAGTCCGTAATAGTTGTTACTTCCTCCCAAGGCAAGATTATAAAGCCAGTTGATCAGGAGATCCGTGCTGTTTGCATTGAAATATTCGTTCATATTCATCAAACCGCCACGCAAGAAGAAAGAAATTCCGAAATTGTTAAAATTTCCTATAAACTGCGAAATGAGAATGGGCGTCGTAGCAAAAAACACAAACGGCAAAGTGAGATATATGAATTGCTGCATAGAACTTGCACCGTCTAACTCCGCCGCTTCATACATATCCTTACTCATATTTGAAAGGATACTGGTAGCCAGCAACATCGACGACGGAACGGTAACCCACGTGTTTACAAGCAAGCAAACGATACGAGCCATACCGACGGAATTAATTCCGAGAAAATCTACCCGCGCGCTTACGCCCCACATCTTGACAAGCAGCCAATTGATCGGTCCCATACCGCTGAACATATAGCGAAAACCGATCATGGTAATGAACCCGGGAACGGCATAGGCAAGAATAGGAAAAGCTCGCCAGAACGCTCTGCCTTTAATGCAATTTTTATTGATGAGCAGCGCAAGACATAAGCCGCCGAAGTAACTTAAAAAAGTAGAAAGAACAGCCCAGACGACGTTCCAGCAAAAAATTTTACCGATTGTGCTGATATAGGAAGTAACGGTGAATAATGTTATAAAATTGCCGAACCCGATCCAGCTCACAAGCTTCGGCGGAGAGATTTCGCTGCTGTAATTCGTAAATGCCGTCAGAATGGTAAATACGATGGGCAACACGTTGAACATGATCACTCCGATCACCGGAAGCGTAAGCGTAACCATATAAAATTTTTCATCCAGTAACGCTCCGAGCGACTGTCTGAATCCGTTGACGGGCTTTCCTTCAAGACGACGAACAGCGATATTGTTTGCATCCCGCACGTTCTGAACATAGATGAAAACAAAGAACATCAATACAATAACCGAGATGACGCCGCGGATAAGCATAGTAATCGAATTATCCCCGGCTATGCCGAGAATCGGATCGCCGGCCGTTGTACCGAGAGTAAATAACCCGATAAAATCCGTTACGCCGATGAGTGCGAAATAAACGATAAAAGCAAGCTCGGCTAAAATCAAAAGGATGCCTTTTCCCACCTGTTTGTTCCGTATCTGCCCCCATCCCATAAAAATCATAGATTGCTTGGCGGCAGGCGAACAGTTTTTAAGAAAACCGTTCAGTTTGCGAACAGGCGTATTCGCTTCTTTCTGTTCAAATTTTTCTCCTCTCATATTTTTTCCCCTTTTTCATCAGGAAATCTGCATAACTTTTTTGATGTCGTCCACCGCTTTTACAAGCAGCGCCTTCAGGGAATCTGCGGTATTATAATCTTTAGGGCTGCCGTTGCCTTTAACGGTAACGTCGTCTGCCACAAGAGCAAACATAGAGCTTACGCTGGACCAAACGTAGCTGAGATCACGCACAGACGGCATAATGGTTACGCGCCCTTCTTCTATCCGCTTATAAACCATTTCGCTGTAAGCATTCGTGTTTTCGGCTGCCGCGGCATCCTTGCGGGCGGGCACAACACCGAGCTTGGAAGCGCGCGCCACTACCTGTTCGTACCTTGAAGCAAAATCGATAAACAACAAACTGGCCTTAGGATTTTTTGTGTATGAACTGATGGCATAGCCGTTAATACCGCCCATCATCGTTGCCGCAAACGTCTGAGAATCGATGTCGGTGATGACTTCGCCGAGATCGCCCGAACGAGGGAGGCGCGGCACATCCGAAACTTTCAGGTTTTCCGCCGCCTTTTTCTCGGCGTCTTCCCGCGCCATCTTATCCGTCTTTACATATTTATCTACGAGTGAATTGTAAAATTTAACATACACGTCCGGCGTGGTAATCGTTGCGCGATACTTGCCGCTCGCCAGACCGCTGTACGCCTGCACCGTGTATGAATCGCCCGAAGCATCGCTGTCCATAATGCTTGCAAGAGCTTGCATCACCTGCAAACCTTTATACGATTCTCCCGCAGCAAGGCCGATGTCTCTCGTTGAGTAGCCGAAAATGTACGCGCCGTAAGAAAGCAGATACCCGAAGTTAAAATACTCGTTATTAAGCGACTGGACGTAGCCGAACACGCGGTTGTCGTTCGTACTCCCCTTACGAATCTCTTTGCTGTACGCATAAAGGGCATTATATGTTTCCAGTACGTCGGGAACTGCATTCTTGTTTGTATCCGCTTCCCCCTTGAAAGTATCTTCAAGGTAATACATCACCAAGGTTTGTACGTTAATGGGTACGCCGAATTGTAAATCCATGCCGTATTTGTTCATTTTATAGGAATCGGAAACGGTTGCTTCCAGGTTACCCGCGCCATAAACGTCCAATCTTTCTGTAGGCAGCGGAAGCACATGACCGTTCTCCGCATAACGCATAATCTTATCGTTTGCGTCATAAAGAACGTCCGGTCCGTAACCGAGCGGTCCGTTCTTTTCCAGATCGGTATACTGACTCATGTTTGCGTCTTCCGCCTTAATGCCGTATTCTGCATACTCTGCATTAAATGCCGCAATCAGATCGCCAAAATATCCTTCGTCCACGGCAATATCGTTTTCCAATACTTTAATCGTAACATTCCGTTCCGGCTCACCGTTAAATTTCGCCATGATCTGTTCATACGAATACGAACCGACTTCCTGCGACTTTCCGCACGAGGTCAAAAACATTACCGACATTCCTGTTGCAAGTACCACTGAAACGAATCTTTTCATAACACTCCTCCCTCTTTAATATTGATAATTATAAATTCGAAAGGTCCGATCTCGTATTCCTTATGCAAGATCTTCGTCCTTCTCTTTTCCGTTCCGTTATTCACCGCCAGAATCAAATCTCCCCGCCCAATCAATAAAATACCATTCTCGGCGGAATATGTAACATCTCCTTTGATGCATTTGCGAAGACGAATCAAATTTATCACCGTCGCGTAAACGCGCATATTCCAGTTCTTTCTGTTCCAGTCAAACGTACGGCGGCAATCCGGATCATATCCGCCTTCCATGCCGATTTCCGTTCCATAATAAATACACGGCATTCCCGGTAAAAAAAACATAATGGCAAGACTGCAAAGTAAGCTGCGTTCGTCTTTTCCGTTTTTCTTTGCCAACGTTAAAAAGCGTTCCGTATCGTGGCTATCCAAAAGGTTAAGCATCATATTGTTAGCCTGATCGGTATTGCGCATAAGTATATGCGACAGTCTGTCCGCCATAGCCTGCGCGTCGAAAACGTCGTACACAAGATAATCCAGGCAAGCCTTTGTGATCGAATAATTCATGATGCCGTCGTATTCATCGCCGCGCAACCACGGATAAGCGTCCTGCCAGTTTTCCGCAAGCAACAGTATATCCGGATTGATCTGTTTCAATTCGCTGCGGAATCTGCGCCAGAAAACATCGGAAACTTCGTCGGCAACGTCTAACCGCCAGCCGTCGATACCATATTTTTCCACCCAGTATTTTCCGACGGAAATGAGATAATCCTGTACGGCGGGCGTATTTGTATTGAGTTTCGGCATATATGTGCAGGCCGCGAACTGCTGATAATTGCCTTTCGTCTGATCGGGCTTGTCTCCGTCGATGAAAAACCAATTGTAATAGCGCGACCTCTTCCCTTTCTTTTCTACATCGGCAAAAATCTTATTCTGTGCGCTGCAATGATTGAAAACCGCGTCGAGAATGATGCGCATTCCGCGCGCATGAACTTCTTTCACAAGGCGAGCAAACGCCCCGTTTCCGCCGAACATTTTATCCACGTGAAAATAATCGCTGATATCGTACTTATGATTGGAACACGATTCGAAAATCGGCGTTAAATACAAAGTATTGATGCCCAAATCCCGCAAATAATCAAGTTTTTGCCTGATGCCTTCAAGATCGCCGCCCGCAAAGCTCTTCGGATTGGGAATATCGCCCCAGTTTAAATTGATATATTGTTTTTTCTTGATGTTTTCGCCTATAAAAAACCGCTCTACAAAGATTTGATAAACAATCGCGTCTCTTGCCCACGATACTTCTCTGTGCACATCCCCCGGATTGATATACGGACATTGAAAAAAATTAAAATATCCGAGATCGAAATTATATTCTTCCGACACGCCGTTTTCCGAATAATAATACTCCCGTCCGTCCGCCCGGATCCGAAAAACGTAAACAAACCGGGTATCTTTTAAATGCAGGCGCGCAATGAAGTAATCAAACAAATCATCCGAATACTCCTTGTTCATAGGACTTGTTTCTCTGCGGATAGTCCATTCGTATTTCATCGCATGTATAATTTCCGCCGATTGCGCCTCGCCCTTCGCCACGCGAATACGGATCACCAGCTCGTTATCCGAAACCGGAAAACTGTAATTAGATTTGATCGTATGATATACAGCCTGCTTATTCATTAACTTCCCCCCAGCCGATTTCCGCTGCAAAGAAAAATGTCTTTTACTTCTTCTCTTCTGCCTTTTTTACGTAACTTAAACTGTTAAGTCAAGTTCAATATACCACAAAAATATGGATTTGTCAAATGTTTTTTTACTTTTTCTGATTATTTTTGTAATTTTTTTTTGTTTTTTTACTTTTTCAAAAAACTTGCGATAATCGAGTGCAATTATTTTATTATTGTGGTATAATATTTTAAATTATATCATTTCCGAATCAAATTCTGAGGTAAAACTATATGGATAAGAAAATAACAATCCGGGATGTTGCGCGGGAGGCAGGGGTGTCGATCGCTACGGTTTCGTATGTTTTAAATAACCGCTTCGATCAAAAAATTTCCGCAAATACAAGGAAAAAAGTCTTACAGATCGCCAACCTTCTTCAATTTACGCCTTCTTATGCGGCAAAACTTCTGACAACGGGAAAAAGCCATAACATCGGCATTTTATCCGGAAACTTTTCCTTTTTTGATTTTTTTCATATCCGTTTCATCAAAGACTTAATAAGCGTTTTTGCCGATAAAGGTTATAAAACAACCATTCTTCCTTCCTTATCCGAATGCAGCGCGGATCAACAACCGAACATCGACGGAATCGTCTGCATCGACCTCACGCAGGAGCAATTTCTGCAACTAAGCGACAATTGCCTCCTTCCTATCGTTTGCGCAGATATGATCGTCGATCACTACCTGTTTTTTCAGATTTACAACGATTATTCTCTTTTGTTGAAAAAAGCGGCAGACCTGGCTCAATATACTTTTTTACATATCGAAGTGAAAAATGAAAAATATAAAAACTATCTCTGCCGGATTTTCGGAAATAATATTTGTTTCTGCCAAAATTTCGAATCCGTGCAAAACGCCGTAAAAACTCATCCCGCTCCGTTCATCGCCATGGGCGATTACCTGACGCTTGCCGCAAAGACGCTTACGCCTCAGGTGCTGCCCGTTTCCGTTTCTCAAAGCGAAAATTTACCTGTCCGTTCTTTTTTCGAGTTGAATTCATTAAAGAAAGCCGAAACGGTTGTACAGGCAATGTTCGATGCCATCGAGCGCAATATCGTCAACCACGATATACGAATAGAATACTGATGAACAGCCGGATACCTCGCGAGCGCATCCTTCCGCGATAGCAAAGGCTCAAAGCCGAAATAAGCTTCAATTTATCAAACGGCGTAGAAAAAACTGCCGTCCATGTGGGCGGCACGAACCTTTTCGGAAAAAATTTCGGTGATTTCCCGCAAGACATTATTTTCAGATATATTTATTAAAAAATACATATGCTGCCGACAAACGACGCAGCTACGGCATAAAGCTTTAAATCCGCGTCGCCCGTCGGTACGCCCTACGGAGGATTATACATATGAAAGAACAGGAAACCACAAACGAATCCGCGGATTTTTCAAAATCCGTAACGGCAACGCTCGGCAAAAGCAACGAAAAGCGCGCCGTTTTATGGCTGATATTCGTCATCGCGCTCATCGTGCTGCTTGCGGCGGGCGCCGTCGCCAACCTTCTTACGCTGGCGTTTCAGATAAGCAGAATTTTCGGCTACGTCTGCACGGCGGCAGCCGCGCTTGCCGTGTTTTTCTTCATGATACTGCCGCTTGTGAAAGTGCTGAAAGCCCGCGCCTTTATCACCGACGTTACCGCCGAAAACAAAGACCTCGCCAAGCGCAAAAACTACGCCGCGCTCCGCGATGTGGCGACGGCGCTGGTAAAGTACAACCGCGACGATAAAACGCTGAAACACCACTACATAAAAAACGAAAATCTCGAAAACATCGAACGCGCGCTTGAAAAAAGCAACAAGCCCCTGCTCCGTCAGGCAATGCGCAAAACGTTCTCCACCGACGTAGGCTCCACGGCGAACGGCGTCATCTTCAGAAGCGCGGGCAGAGCCTTTCTCACCACGTCCGTTTCTCAGAACGATAAAATCGACGCGCTTTCCGTGTTGCTTGTAAATTTATCGTTAATCAAACAGATCGTGGCGATTTACGGCTACCGCCCCTCGCATCTCAAACTGGCGAAAATCTATGCCTCCGTCCTGAAAAATACCCTTATCGCCTACGGCATGCAAAACGTAAACTGGTTCAACGTGTTCGGCAAATTTTTCGCGGGCGTTTCCAAAAAAATCCCTTTCATCGATACTCTGGTAGACAGCACCGTGCAGGGCACCGTCAGCGCGTTTTTAACGCTGCTTGTGGGTTATAAAACAAAGCGCTACCTCTGTTCCGACTACGCCGAATCGGAAAAGCTTGATCCTATCGAAGCCGACGGCGTATCCTCGGCGGACGAAGAAGTGCGTATCGCCTCGGCGCTTGCCAAAGAAGTGCGCAAAGAAAAAGGCGGCGCCGCGAAAGCCGCCAAAGAAGCCGCCGCAGATCCCGCATAAAATAAACAGTGCGCCAAAATCCCGGCTTCCCCTTGCCTCATCGTGCTTGCGCACAATGAGGCAAAAATTGTCTGCCTTACTCTCGCCTTCCCCTTGCCTGAAAAAAATTCAGCGAACTTCATTTTTTTCGGCAAAAATGGGAAGCCTTTCCTTACGTCAAGGCTTCCCCTCGGGGGGAGGCTCCGCCGAGAGGCGGTGGTGAGGGGCGTAGCCCATTTTTGATTTTCTGAATATTTTTGACAAAAAATTTCTGAAAATCAAGGGGCAGCCCCATTTTTAATTCAAAAATTTTTCAAACAAAGGCGCACACTCCTTTAAAAAATCAAGCAAAACGCCGTACAGAACAACAAATCCGCCGCACTAAACTTCATTTTTTAAAGTAAAATGGCAAAAATTCGAAAAAAAGCAAAGTAAAACCAGAAAAAATAAAAAAAATCCGTCGTTTTTCGGCGGCGGATTTTTATTTGTTTGACTTTTCCCGCGCCGAAGCGTATAATACCGTGTATAGTTCCGATCAAGGAAAAAATCAAGGAGAAATTATTATGGAATCCACAAAGGAAAAGGCAACTCCCGCGGAAACGTTCGGCGAATATATCTTCGGCGACGCGGCAATGAAGAAGTACTTAACGGCAAAAACCTACGATTCCCTCCGCCGCACCATCGACGAAGGCAAGCAGATCGATCCCGAAATTTCCGCCGAAGTAGCGGAAGCCATGAAAAACTGGGCAATCTCTCTGGGCGCAACGCACTACACGCACTGGTTCCAGCCGCTCACGGGTACCACGGCGGGCAAACACGATGCTTTTCTCGATTTCTGCGGAAAAGACGGCGCCATCATGCGCCTTTCCGGCAAAAATCTCGTTGTCGGCGAACCGGACGCCTCTTCCTTTCCCACCGACGGCGCGCGGGCTACCTGCGCGGCGCGCGGCTACACCGCATGGGACCCCACCTCCCCCGCGTTCGTAAAAGAGGGCACGCTGTTTATTCCGGCGGTATTCGTATCGTACACGGGCGAAACGCTCGATAAAAAAGCCCCGCTGTTAAAATCGATCACCGCGCTGAACACGCAGACGAAACGCATTTTAAAGCTGTTCGGCACGTCCTGCAAAAAAGTGTTCACCTCCGTGGGCCCGGAACAGGAATATTTCCTTGTGGATAAAAAAGTATACGACAAGCGCGAAGATTTGCGGCTGACGGGCAGAACTCTGTTCGGTTCGAAAAGCGTAAAGGGGCAGGAGCTGGAAGATCATTATTTCGGCGTACTGCGCCCGCGCGTTGCCGAATTTATGAAAGACCTCGACGAAACGCTTTGGAAGTACGGTATTCTGGCGAAATCAAAACACAACGAAGTGGCGCCCGCGCAGCACGAACTTGCGCCCGTGTTCTGCGATACCAACCGATCGGCAGATAACAACCAGCTGATGATGGAAATCATGAAAAAGGTGGCGGAAAAGCACAATCTTGCCTGCCTGCTGCACGAAAAACCGTTCGAAGGAATCAACGGTTCCGGCAAACACAATAACTGGTCGCTTTCGCTGGATAACGGCGAAAACCTGCTGGATCCGGGCACGCATCCCGAATCGGATACCCGCTTCATGTTTGTTCTCGCGTGCGTAATTTCGGCGGTAGATACCTATCAGGGCATCCTTCGCGCGTGCGTGGCTTCGGCGGGCAACGATCACCGTCTGGGCGCGGACGAAGCTCCCCCCGCGATTGTTTCCGTATACCTCGGCGACGAGCTGGGCGCCATTGTAGACAGCATCGTGCTCGGCAAAAACTACGTGCCGAAAAAGGCGGCGAAAGGCTCCATCGGCGTGCCCGAATCCCCTATTTTCCCCATCGATTCCACAGACAGAAACCGCACGTCGCCGTTCGCGTTCACGGGCAACAAATTCGAATTCCGTATGCTCGGCTCGGCGGCGTCGGTAGCCGACCCCAACATTGTTTTAAACACCATCGTAGCGGACGCGTTTGCCACGGCGGCGGATAAGCTGGAAAACTCCGAAAACCTTGAAAAGGACATCAAGGCTTACACCGAAAAGCTGCTCAAAGATCACTACCGCATTATTTTCAACTACAACGGGTACGGTCCCGAATGGGAAGCGGAAGCGGAACATCGCGGACTTCTGAACGCGAAAACCACGGCGGACGCTGTGCCGGAACTTCTGAAAAAGGAAAATATCGACGTATTCGTACGCCGCGGCGTGTACACGAAGAGCGAAGCGATCGCGCGTGCGAACATTCAGCTGGATACGTATATCAAAAACATCCGCATCGAAGCGAAGGTCGCGCTCGATATGCTGCGCAAAGATATTTACCCCGCCACGGCGGCGTACACCGAAAAGCTTTGCGATTCGCTGTCGGCGAAAAAATCGCTGTTCGCGCTGAACTGCGCCAAGGAAGAAGCGCTGATTAAAACGCTTGCGGAAAAACAGGAAAAACTGCTGGAAGAAAGCGAAGCGCTGGAAAACGCGCTGGATACCCTGCCCGAAGAACGGCTCGCCGCGGCGAAAGCTTGCGCGCACATCGTGTGCCCCGCCATGAACGAACTGAGAAAAACGGCGGACGAAGCGGAAAATCTCTGCTCGGCGGAAGAATGGACGTTGCCGAGATACGTCGATTTGCTGTACAGCGTGTAAAATTTCTTATATTTTGTCGGACTGCCCCGTTTCGGGGCAGTTTCGGCAAACTTTTTAAAAATAAGCGACAAAACAAGCAAAAACGGATTGACAAAAGCGAAAAAATATTTTATAATGAATAAGCTGAAACATGCAGGTGTCGCCTAGCGGTATGGCGGCAGCTTCCCAAGCTGCTTCCGGCGAGTTCGACTCTCGTCACCTGCTCCAACATTAAAAACACCCGATTTTTTTCGGGTGTTTTTTACTTGCGATTTTCTCTCTCCGCTAATGCCGAAGAAAATCTCTTGATTTTCCGTTACCTGCTCCAAAATCTCTCGCTTAAAAAGGCGAGAGATTTTTTTATTAAGTCAGTTTTTAGCTAACGCCGAAGAAAATCTACGATTTTCCGTCACCTGCTCCATTGTTTAAAACACCTGATCGATTTCAGGTGTTTTTACTTGCAAATTCAGTACTTTGCAAAAAGCCTTTCCCTTTTCGCTTTTTCTCGCAATGGATAAAAGCGCAAAAAAATTTTCAGCCTTTGATAAAGCCTTCCCCCCGGGGGGAAGGTGTCGCCGGACGGCGACGGATGAGGGGCGTAGCCAATTTTTGATTGTCTGAATATTTTGGAAAAAATTTCAGAAAATCAAGGGGCGTAGCCCATTTTTGATTCTCTGAATATTTTTAACCGCCCATTTTCGCGCAACCGTCTGCACCATTTTCAAAGCGGCTTTTCGTTTTTATTATAAAATCCCGTGCCGATAAACCCTACTTGCGCAAAATCTTTATAATTCGCGCGGATAATATAATCAATATAGCTTTCCACCATTCTTGCCGTAAGCAGATACCCCGCCGCGTTCAGATGCCCGCTCATGCGGTATTTATCGTCGAATTCCTTATCGTATACGGGCGCATATTTCCGAAAATCAAGCACATACAAATTTCTGAAATACTTCGGCAATTCCCGCAAAAATTCGGCGTGCTTTTCGTAATTTTCATACTCCGCCCCTTCCGTAAGTCCCGCTTCCCGCGGCATCGTCATCACGAAAATTTTGCTTTGCGGCTGAATTTTCCGCACTTTCTGTATAATCTTGCAATAATACCCCGCAAAAGTTTTCTTGTTATTTTCTTCGTTTTCGAAATCTACATCCGCCATCGCGCCGAACCCGCATTCGTATCTTTCAAGATGACACATATCGTTCACGCCCAGCGCAATGATATACGCCTGCGCCGCCAGTCGCACGTTCCAAAACCCCGACTGCTTCGCAAAACTATCGCAATATTCTTTCGCCGTCATTCCCCCGCGCGAAAAATTATACACCGTCGCGCCGATGTCGCGCGCCATATACTGCCCCCACGAATACTCGAAATAATCGTGCCAGCCCACAACGCCTTTCTCGTCCAGCGATTCGAACTCGCCCGAAGAAAGACTATCCCCGATACACGCAATCGTGCGAAAAATTCCGCAAAATCCGCCGCCGACCGCCATTTTATCGAGCGGTTTTTCCCTTTCCCGTACATCCAAAAACTCATTGATATTCATATTTTCACCTTCCGTTTTACAAGCGCGCACGCTTAACTTATGCATAAAAAATTATACATCTTTTCAAGCGATTTAGCAAGCGTTTCGCCGTAGCTCTTCATTTTTTTCGAATTATCTTGAAACGTTTGACTTTTCAGCCCTTAATGGTGTATAATTTATGCGAAAATCTCTGCAAAAAAACCGAAACGAGGCAAATTTATGTTCGATTATACGCAAGCCGCGGCAAAGCAAATCGCCGCCGACTTTCAGAAAGTCCTTTATATTATCTCCGTCTGTTCGCAGGCAGTGTACATAGGCTATCTCCTCTATGCGCTGTTCGCGGGCGCGGGCGTTCTGTGGGTGAATATCGTGCTGCTCGCCATATCCTCCGCCTATTTCGCGTTTTTTTTAATTACCACGAAATGCGGCAGGCATCCGGGCGGCGCCAAAGCGAAAATCATACAAAAAACGGGCAAGCGCGTATATAAATACTGCAAAATGCTGCTGAAAATCTACCCGCTCGCCCTCACGATTTACGGGCTTTACCAAACCACCGAAAAAGTATCGTTTTTCGCGCTGCTCCTCGTTTGTTTCATGATCATCGGCTGGATTCTTCAAATCGTGTTCGAAGTTTTCGGCGCCATCTTTTCCAATCGCTTCGCCCTGATTATGGACGGCGTGAAAGCGGACGTGGAAGAAATCAAACGCCCCGTTACCGCCGTAGGCAACTTCTTTAAAAAAATCACGGGAAAAGAGGTGGAAACCCCGAAAGAACCCACGAAAAATCAACTGAAACTGCGTGAAAAAGTAGAACAATTCCGCGCCGAACGCAAAGAAAAACGCGAACTGCAAAAGCAGGAACTCATCGAAAAACGCAAGCAGAAAAAAATCGACGAAAAAGCGCAAAAAGAAGCGCAAAAGCAGGAAAAAGAAGATAGAAAAG
>ENA-UERG01000466-UERG01000466.1-human-gut-metagenome-genome-assembly--contig:-NODE-466-length-39574-cov-25.114996_pt1 | contig 39574 bp, 70 predicted proteins | sample MGYA00242954_ERZ507954 | MGnify/ENA primary metagenome ERZ507954 (study PRJEB26167, sample SAMN06115478) | human gut metagenome | host: Homo sapiens | place: China:Sichuan | collected 2015-01-21...
GACATGTGTAAGAAGAGTATATCCGATTTGTATAAAGAGGTGGTGAAGAACAATGGAGTGGTTAACACGAAAGACAATAACAATGTAACTATAGGGCATATAAGGGCATCATACAAAGGAAGCGTGCTGTATATTCTGATATCTACAGACTACATAATAAACGTGTTTTTAGGTAAAAAATCAGCTGAGATGAGCAAGGCTGGATGATTTGAGTATCAGATATAAAATTTAATATTTATATATTATTCACATTTATTTTTAATAGTTAATTATAACTATTCGTATCTTTGTACCATAAACCTAAAAAGATATGGTAAAAGAAGATTTTAAAAATGAAAACGACCTCCTTCGTCATATTATGACGGTGGATAAAAACGTGGAGCAAGGTCGTGCCTTGAAGAAGATTTTCACCACTAGGGAGAATCTGTTTATTACCGGTAGAGCCGGTAGTGGTAAAAGTACGTTCATGAGACGTATCGTAAAGTTCTTGGGTAAATGTGTTATTGTAGCTCCTACTGGCGTGGCTGCATTGAACGCAGGAGGGCAGACCATCCATTCGTTTTTCTCTATAAAGAACGATCCTTATATCCCTTCTATCGAGAGAGGTATGTTGTCTAATAAGGTGGATGTAAGTCCGTTTATGAAGAAGAAGATCAGAAACCTTGATACTATCGTTATCGACGAGATCAGTATGGTAAGACCTGATTTGCTTGATGAGGTGGCTGACATACTTAGACAATGCAGGCGTAGCAAGGAACCTTTTGGTGGCGTTAGGTTGATTATGTTTGGAGATCTATCACAACTACCGCCTGTGGTGACGGCGGATGATTTTATCGACAAATATTATGAGAGCCGGTTCTTTTTCTCATCAAAGGCATTAAGAGCGTCAGGATTCTCGGTCATTACCTTCGAGAACGTATTCCGTCAAAAAGATCCTCAGCTTCTTTCCGTACTTGAGAATATAAGATGTGGGGTTATTACCGATGAGTCAAGACAGATATTGGATAGTAGGGTCAAGTATCCGGATAATATGGATAATACTATAATTATATGCTCAACTAACAAAGAAGCTTATGAGATAAATAAGACTAATCTTGATAAGATCAATAATAAGGTATTTAAGTTCGATGCTACTGTATTCGGGGAAAAGCCTGTAGCTCCCTGTGAGGATGAGCTTATAGTAAAGGTAGGAGCTAAGGTCATAATAACCAGAAACGGCAATGGGTATGTCAATGGTTCGATGGGTATCATAACCAGCATAGATACTGTTGATGAGACGATATATGTTCATCTAGATAACGATACTGAGGTGGAGATAACCAAAGAGAAGTGGGAGAAGATGAAGTATAAGCAGGTAGATGATTCCCTTGAAGGCATTTCTTGCGGCTATATAATACAATATCCATTGAGGTTAGGATACGCTATAACCGTTCATAAATCTCAGGGAATGACTTTAGATAATATATTCGTAGACATCAGCAGAGCCTTCGAAATAGGACAGATATATACCGCTCTTTCAAGATGTAGGTCTATAGACGGGCTTTATCTGAAATCAGTGCCTAAGGAAGATATGGTACTGCTAAGCGATAAGATATCTGACTTTATAGAGAAGGTGGATGAGAATGAGGGTGTTTTGAATCCAGAAAAGATATCTGATATCGGTAAGGATATGATCAAGAAACAACAGGATTTGTTTAATTTCGAGGAATATAACCTCTAATAATATGTAAATCATTAAAATTTATTAATGTATTACATATACCAGAAATGGTCGGGTTATTAGCCTAAGTCTTGAAATAGAGGCTACGTTATTGAAGAATATATAGTTACCTACGGATGTTTATCCAAGTCCGTAGCTCTAAGGTAGGTGATTAAACAGGGATCGTATTTGGGTTCCAGTGTTGCCTATATAAAACCTTCAATAACATTGGCGATGGGTACTAACAGGGTTTTACCCTGACTTATGTTGAATAAACATTTTATTAAATTATTTATTGTAAATGGTTTATGTACAGGGCATAGATGGTAGTCCTTTAATGCCAACAACAAGGCATGGGAAGGTTAGGAGATTGCTTAAATCAAAGAAAGCAGCTGTAGTGAATCTTTGTCCTTTTACGATCAGGCTTTTGTATGATACAACTAGTTACAACCAAGAAATTGTATTAGGTGTTGACGCAGGCACAAAGCATGTAGGTTTGTCGGCAACAACGAAAAGTAAGGAACTTTACGCAAGTGAGGTTATTCTAAGAAGTGATGTTGTTGATCTTCTATCAACAAGAAGGGAATTGAGGAGGATAAGAAGAAATAGGCTTAGGTATAGAAAGCCAAGATTTATGAATAGAATTAAATCAAAGAAGAGAGGATGGGTCGCTCCATCAGTCCGGCAGAAGATTGATTCTCATATTAGGATTATCGGTTTTGTATATTCTATACTACCTGTCTCAAAACTTATTATAGAGGTTGCTCAATTTGATACTCAAAAGATCAAGAATCCAGAGATATCGGGTAAAGAGTATCAAAAAGGTGAACAATTAGGATTTTGGAATGTAAGGGAATATGTCCTTGCAAGAGACAATCACAAATGTCAGCATTGTAAGGGTAAGTCAAAAGATCCTATCCTTAATGTCCATCATATTGAATCAAGAAAGACCGGAGGAAATTCTCCTTCAAATCTTATAACACTTTGCGAGACATGCCATAAGGAGTTTCATAAAGGGAATATCAAATTGAAAGTGAAAAGATCTGACTCGCTTCGCGACGCAGCCGTAATGGGAATCATGAAATGGAAATTATATGACAAGTTGAAATCTTTGTATCCAAACGTAAAAATGACTTTCGGGTACATAACAAAATATAATCGTATAAATCATGGAATTGAAAAATCCCATGTATCCGACGCTTTTGTGATTTCAAGGAATTTTGACTCCGAGAGACTTGGATATTATTACAAACGGAAATTAGTTCGTCGTCATAATAGACAGATCCATAAAATGAAAATCATGAAAGGAGGAATAAGGAAAATGAATCAAGCTCCTTTTAAGGTATTTGGATTTAGATTATTTGATAAGGTGATATTTCAAAATAAGGTTTATTTCATTTATGCAAGGAGAGTTCGTGGTGTTTTTGATATTCGAGACATTAATAAAGAGAACAAGAAAGACATTTATTACAAGAAACTAAGATATATCAGTCATGGATTGATATCTGTTGAGATAGATTGATTTTAATAAGTTTAAGTATATGGCTAAGAAAGAACTTTTTTCAGACGTAGATGAGTTAGTATCATCTTTAAATAAAGAGCTTGGAGAAGGCTCGATAATGAACTTCGGCGATGATAAGCCTATAATATCCATACCAAGGGAAAGCACTGGTTCTCTGGTGGTGGACAAGGCCCTCGGCGGCGGATGGGCGGTAGGCCGGATCCATGAGCTGGTCGGGATGGAATCTTGTGGCAAGACCATGATGTGTACGTTAAGTATGATCGAGTTCCAAAAAAAACATCCAGATAAGCTGGTAGCTATAATAGACGTGGAGAATGCTTTCGATATTGAGTACGCTAGGAAAATGGGGTTGGATATAAACCGGTTTTTGATCTCCCAACCAAGCTACGGTGAGCTGGCTATTGACATTACAGCCAAGTTAGTCGAGTCCGGGAAGGTCGGATTTATTGTCGTAGATTCTGTAGCCAATCTGGTGCCGAAGAAGGAGATAGAGGGTGATATGGAGGACAGTAACATGGGATTGCAAGCTAGGTTAATGTCAAAGGCCATGAGAGTCCTTACTGGTATCGTGAACAAAAGCGATTGCGTTCTGGTATTCATCAACCAATATCGGGAGAAGATCGGTGTTATATACGGCGATCCTAAGGTAACGACCGGAGGTAACGCCCTTAAGTTCTATGCATCTATCCGTATGGAGATGGCGAGAAAGAAGGTTATAGTAGGCGAGGACGGATCTTCAGTAGGTCATGAGGTTAGGATAAAGGTGCTGAAGAATAAGACAGCCGTACCGTTCCAGATAGCCGAGACGGCCTTGTATTATGGAGTTGGGTTCGACAAGGAACTTGAACTTTTGAAGTTATGCGAGGAAACTGGTATCTTTATCCGTAAAGGATCATGGTACTGGTACGGGGATGTTCGTGTAGGGAACGGAGTCGATAATACGTTAAGTATCATGAGAGATAATCAAGAATTGTGTCAAGAGTTAAGAACTAAATTGAATTTGTAATCATGGCAATAGGAGTAAAATTTGTAGACGTAATACCATCCAGTGTAGAAAACGCTGTCGAGGTTAAGAAAGAGGATGTAAAGAACTATCTGTTCGTAGGTATTCCCATGAGTGAGTTTATCGGAAAGAGATATGAGTATGAGGGATTCATATACATGTGCCTACAGGGTGTTACCGGTGGTACGGAACTTGGCGGCGATATAGCCATAGCCGTATTAAGACCAGTTCGGCCAGCGACAGGGCAGGCTTCTTATCATTTGGTGTCGTATACACCTCTTACGTATACGAGATCTGATGTAGCGATATTACTTAGAAATGGCGATTTTAAGGTTGTTAAACGAGACGATTGTAATCTTATCTAATATGGGAACATATATCTCGATAAAATCAACGGTAAACGCATTCAGGTACGGTATTGATCCTATACCTGAATGGTTCGATAAGATATCTAACAAGACTGATGAGGTTGATGTTATGGTTGAAGGGAATAAGGTAAAGGCATTGGATATAAGGCTAGAAAATGGCATTCTACGGGCTTTTTACGGTTATTATATAGGTATGTATCCGGATAACTCAATACAGGTGTTTAGACCGGAGGATTTCCATTCATTATATACGTTGAAGTTATGAATATATCAATAGGTATAGATCCGGGTATAGACACCGGAGGATTGTCCATGATCCCGGAGAACGGGGATATTAAGGTAATTATGACTCCAAGGATATCGGTTAAGGGGGATATAGATCTTAGGGCTATATCAAGCTTCTTCCTCGATGCCGCTGACAAGATCCAAGAAAAGGGAGGCGGGACGCTGGCGATCGCCGTCGAGGACGTCCATAGCATCCACAACAGCTCGGCCGCCAGCAACTTCACCTTTGGCGGGAGACGCCGGGAACCGAACGCCCTATTCGCTATGATGGTGGAGATGATGGAGCGATACGGATCTCACCCGGATGTTAGGTTCATGTTCGAGGAGGTGCAACCAAAGACCTGGCAGAAGGAACTTCATACGACAGCCGATCGGGTGTATACGGCGGCGAAGTTAGACACGAAGGCTACCTCCATCCGATGTGCCATGCGCCTTTTCCCTTTGGTTTCTTTCGTGAAACCATGGTCAGGAAAAGGAGTACAACCTACTAAGATACAAGACGGAATGTGTGACGCCACGCTTATAGCCGAGTATATCAGACGTAAGTTTAAACTATTTTAATACTATTAAGTATTTATTGTATTTGTATTAATATAATTATGATTATATTTGCGATGTAATAAAAAGTTGTTCGTTATGCTTATAAGATGCTTGTCGAAGTCATTAAATGAGAAGTTGGGCAAATTGGAGACGGTGGTTAAGAACGCCGGTTCCAACTCCCTTTATAAGGATCTTAAGATAGATGTTGTCAATAATCTGGCTTATATCACTTCCGTAAATGCCAAGGTATGTGTTATAGAGCGATTGGAGGTCGAGGCTGACTCTAACTTCTCTTTCTTGGTAGAGGCAAGCTCTTTTATTAAGTTCATGAAAAAACAGAAGAATTGTGAGATTACGATACTGCTTTCGGATAGAAAAGATCAGATCACGATCCACTACGCTTCTGGTGAGTATAGTTGTCCGGCTTTTGATATCAATACATTCCCACAGGTACATAAGATACTTGATGGAGGAATTAAGGTTAAGATGAGCGATTATGTTTCGGTTCTTAACAAAGCCAGCGATTATACGGAGGTAGATGACTTTTATCCATGCATCGAGAATGTGGTTATTGATATTGATGATATTAATATTAATATAGTAAGTACGGATAGAAATACTATTTACAGGTATTTTGTCCCTAATCAGGATAAGGTAGAGAAGATGTTTATACCGGTATCGAACGAATCCGCGATATTGCTTGATAAGCATATCAATAAGTCATCGGATATGTTGTCTATAAAAGTGGACGATACTAAGACTTATTTCTCTACGCCTGATATGGATATGTATGAGACCCATTTTGAGGGTAATTATCCAAATTGGAGGTTCGTGGACGAGCATTTTGTCAAAACAAGTACCTATGTCTTTGATAAGGATCTACTCGTCCAAGCCCTCCAAAACAATCTTAAGGTAAATGAGTTTGATCATTGCAAGTTGATATTTACCGATAAAGGATGCGGTATTATGTCAGAGAACCCGTCTTCCGGTAAATCATGTAAGGAGAGACTTGCTTCTTTGTCTTATCATGGTGAAGATATTATATGTAACGTATTATGTGGAAGATATCTTGGTATTATAAAAAGCGTCTCATGTAATAGGGTGGTTATCGAGCATGATCATAAATCTCATTTCAATAAGATTTATGGGGAGGATAATAAGAACGAGTATTTCTTGTCATCATCAGTTATTGTTTAATGTTTAAAAATATATAAAATGGGAGTTAGAGAAAATTCATCAGGTGGTAATAACCATTACTTTAAAGTAAGTGGTAGCGGATTATTATATCAGTCATCAAGAGAACCAAAGGAAGGTTTCGAGGAGCATATAAACGAGAAGACCGGAGCCGTTTCTTATTGGAGGGTATTCTGGAACGGTATCGAAGGTTATTTGTCTGATATCAATGTGCGAGAAGTGGAGTTCAATGGAATAAATGCCAAATACTTATCCATAAAGATAAGTGATGAGGATGGTAATTACTTTATAAACGTTCCTTTGATGACTCAAAAAGGAGGTATCAATAATTACGTTAAGTCACTGGTAAGGTACTTGCCTAATATCGACCTGAAACGTAAGGTGGTGATCAATCCTGCTCATGCTAAGAAAGGGGATCAATATGCTCCCGGTAATTTTTTCATTTCATACGCTAGGGAAACTCCAGATGGGAAGGACGAGCTTATCCAGCAATATTATAAGAACGGGCAGAATGGATGGCCTGACAGGGTTGAGAGTACTGATATAATGGGGAATAAGAAGTTTGATTATACGACCCAAGACGCTTTCGCTTATCAGGTACTTAATAAATATATCCAAAGTATTAAAGCGGATGGCGTGAGACCGGTTCAGTCTCCAAGCCAAAACAACGCTGGTGAGGCTATAACGCAAACGCCCCCACCGTCATACGCTACGCAGGCTCCATCGCAAACGCCTCCTCCATCATACCAGCAGGATCCGCAGCAAGCGCAAGCCCCTTTGTTTGGAGGTCAACAACAACCTCCTCAATATCCTCCTTTTGGAGACGACAGTGATCTTCCATTTTAATTAACTAATTAAAAATCAGAAAGTTAATGGATAGTAATTTCAATATATCTACTAAAGTGAATCGTGTCTCGATGCCTACCCAAAATAAGGTAGATACGGTTATGAAGAACCTAGGGCATCGATCTTGTATAGCGTATTCCGAGGAAAAGGATATGTATTATAAGGATGGAGAATGGGTAGCGTCAGATCTTGACGCTACTATCTTACCTCTTAGGGAGATGTTCGAGAAGACATCTGATTTGAAGTTAGGATTGAAGATCGTTTATTTAATAATCAAATTATAATGGCCAGTATTGAGGATATTAAAAAGCTTCTGGAAAGCAAGTCGTTTACATCAGCCAGAGACCTTGATGAGCTTGAGGAGAAGCCGGATGATAAACAAAACGAGGTTAGATTGAATTGCGACCCTATGGTAGGGATGATGGAGGAAGAGGGGAAGATCTTCCTTAACTCCGTAAGATTCTCGAAAGCATGGAACTCGTTGGGTAAGGATATTCCTATCAAGCAGGGTAATGCTTTCCCATTAGGACAGGGTGATGTCCTTGATATAGACACAGGGGTATGGGCGTCGTTCCCGGATAACACCATAGGGGTGTTGATGATGCTGACGTCGTTTACCGGAGATACGGGACTTACTTTGGTAGGATCACCGTTCGTCTCGTCTAATAACGGGAATATCATGATCAGGGTCACTAATATCCGTAAGGATATGGCTATAGTCGAGAAAGACAAACATATAGCTGAGTTAATTATAGTCGGCAAGATAAAAGCCGATATTTTTAGAACTTATAAAAGTAATTCTCGCGAATAATACATAATTCATGCAAACCATAAAACATTTGCATCGCATTATGTATAATAGCTAAAAGCTATTCCGATTATTAGCCTAAGCCTTGAGACAGAGGCTACGTTATTTGAGAATATATAGTTACCAAGGAATGTTTACCCAAGTTCCTTGCTCTAAGGTAGGTAATTAAACAGGGATTGTATTTGGGTTCCAGTGTTGCCTATATAAAACCTAAAAATAACATTGGCGATGGGTACTTACAGGAGAAATCCTGACTTATGTTGAATAAACATTGAATTAGTTTGTAAAATGGTGTATGTACAAGACATAGATGGTAAACCGATGATGCCTACGACAAGGCATGGGAAGGTTAGGAGGTTGCTTAAAGCAAATAAAGCAACCGTAGTGAATCTTTGTCCGTTTACTATTCGTCTTACGTACGCTACTTCAGGTTACAAACAAGAAATTGTGTTAGGCGTTGACGCAGGTACAAAACATGTTGGTCTATCAGCAACGACGAAAAGCAAGGAGATTTACAGCAGTGAAGTTATTCTTAGAAGTGATATTGTAGAACTTTTGTCTACAAGAAGAGAGTTAAGAAGAACGAGACGAAATAGGTTGAGATACAGGAAGCCTCGTTTTGGCAACAGGGTAAAAAGCAAACATCATGGATGGGTAGCACCTTCGGTACGATATAGGATTGATGCCCATATCCGTGTTATCGACAACGTGTGTTCTATCTTGCCGATATCCCGTGTCATCATTGAGATTGCCCAATTTGATACACAAAAGATCAAGAATCCTGACATCTCCGGTAACGAATATCAGGAAGGAGATCAACTTGGTTTTTGGAATGTCAGGGAATATGTCTTGGCAAGGGATGGGCATAAATGTCAACATTGTAAAGGAAAGTCGAAAGACCCGATCCTGAATGTTCATCACATCGAATCTCGAAAAACAGGAGGTGATTCACCATCCAATCTCATTACCTTGTGTGAAACTTGTCATAAGGAATATCACAAAGGGAATATTGATTTGAAGGTGAAACGAGGCAAGTCGCTTCGCGACGCAGCCGTAATGGGAATCATGAAATGGAAGTTGTACGAGGAGTTGAAATCGAGATATCCAAACGTTTCAATGACTTTCGGTTACATCACGAAATACAATCGGATTAAATATGGAATTGAAAAATATCATATTTCTGACGCCTTTGTCATTTCTAAGAATTTCAACGCTTTAAGGTTGGAATATCATTACAAAGTAAGGTTGGTTAGAAGGCATAACCGTCAAATCCATAAACAAAAGGTTTTAAAAGGAGGGGCTAAAAAGCCGAATCAATCTCCTTTTGAAGTTTTTGGTTTTCGTTTGTTTGACAGGGTTATGTTTGAAGGCAATTATTACTTCATATTTGGAAGACGTAAATCGGGTAGTTTCAATATTCGTGATATCAACGGCGGTAATCAGCGGAATGTTACGTACAAAAAGTTGAAATTATCAATAGGTAAACGTTTTATGATACAAAAAGAAATGAATTGATTAATTTAAATGAAGATATGAATATGTTCGGATTGAAGATAGTAAAGAGTAGCTATATAAATACTCTAAAACAGGATCTTGATGAGGCTATTAGCTATTCAAGTAGATTAAAAAGAGATTATGAGGATTCCCGCAAGAAGATAACGGAATTAGAAGAGAAAGTAGGGTATCTTGAAACTCTTTCCGATTCCCTTAATATGGATATAGAACAAAAGGATTCTATTATAATTAAGATGGGTAATGAGCTTAGTAAATCAAGAGAGATATATAATGAGTCGGTAAAAGATAAAGAGACTCTTAAACGGGCTTATATGGATATCGAGAAGAAACATAAACTATCATCTAAATTACTCGATGAGGCTAGAAGAAGATATAAGGAACTTGAGGACCAGAATAAAATCATGTCAGATCGTATCAAGTATCTGGAGGCAGAGATTTTAGACATCGATGTTCCTAATGAGGTTGTTGTTGATGAGGATAAGATGGATCCTAACTCAGGTCATATTGATATACCTGAAAATAACGCCCCTGAGGTCTCTGATGCCGGTATTGACGTAAATGTCGAGAATAAGGCGGATGATAAGAAGAAATCTAAGAAACGTAAAAAATCTAAGAAAAGTGAATAAGATCTTGTTTTTCTTGTTAACGTTATTTACCTTAGCGGTTGTCGGATGCAGTACGTCAAGAACCTATTATACGGAATATGATACTACTGACATATCTTATGTAGTGGATTCTATAGTGTCTTCCGGGACCGTGATGGGCCAATGGAAGGAGTGGCGGTTTACGCTGGACGACGGCCGGGTCGATAACTTTGGCTTTACCGCCCTGTACGACGCCAAGGGGAAGGCTAGGGGGTCTATACAGGTAAGGCAAAGATCCGATACGTTTAATATCAAGATAATTGATTACCATAAAAAAGATAAGCAATGAAATACGGGCTAGGTTACATACCATCACCAGCGGATGACAGGGACGCTATTATGAATATGCAGCATGAGGCTGTCCCTGATGAGTATAAGGTCAATAACGTTGATAGCGTAGTGGATCAAGGATCTTCTCCTATTTGCGCTGCGGTAAGCTTAGCTGAGATACTTAACTGGAGAAAGAGTATAAGGGCTATTAAAAGACCGGCTAAGATCTCTCCCTACGATATATATGATCTGAGAGAGGATAAGGATCAAGACGGGATGGTTCTTCGTGACGCTATCAAGTCTATCAAGAACGTAGGCGTAGATGGGGAGAAAATAAACAGTTACGCTAGGATCATAGATCCGGTATCGGCTAAGGTAGCTTTGATGCTGAATGGGCCTTTGGTTATAGGTCTGTATTGCTATAATTATGGTAATCGATTCTGGCAAGGCCAAGGGCAGAACTTGGGAGGTCATGCCGTTATCCTCACCGGCTGGGACAAGGCCGGCTTCGTCCTACAGAACAGTTGGGGGACGGGATGGGGTAGGTCTGGCGTGGAGACGTTCCCGTTCGAGGATTGGTGCTATATGCTAGAATGTTGGACAATAGTTTCATAAAGTTACTATATAAACTTCGAGAAATTCCTATCCACATCCTCTTGTGAAAGCCGATGTGGTGTATTTAGGACCCGTAGCTCAATTGGTAAGAGCAACTGGCTCATAACCAGAAGGTTGTCGGTTCAAGCCCGGCCGGGTCCACGCTATTTTTTGGGGAAAAACTAGCATAGAGTTTTGTCATTAGGTTTTTTAAAGTTTAGACGTTTGATGTCCTGGTTCGTGAGAATAAGGACATATGCCCTAATAGTTCAATGGATAGAACACGTCGGTCCTAACGATGAAATTTCGGTTCGATTCCGGATTGGGGTACATGGTGTTTTCTTAAACATATTCCCGTAGGTCGGTAATTAACGATAACCGGTAGACAGCCTACGGGAATTAATAAAATCTTACGTGCTTAAGATCGCTTTCAGTTCTATTTTTCGTGTGTAATCTATAGGAGGGTAGCACGACCCTCCTTTTTATAAATACTATTTGCTATGGACATTAATCAGATAAAAACGTATCTACCATCAGGATGGGATGTGGTTGATCTAATAGATCACGGCATAATCGATCTTGATATCATGAATGAGAAGATGATTGGTGAGTATGTGGCTGTGTTGATGATAAAGTCTTATGATAAGATTACTGAATCACATAACTTAACTACTTTCTCGTTCCATGATAAGGATATGGGTGGATTACGGAGATTGGTATCGAACGCTATAATGGCGGTTGGGTTAAGGAATAATCCTATGACAGGAGATGGGAACACGGCAATCAAATAAAGGCACGGAATACACTGAAAGAGGGATATTGGATATCCTTAACAGACAGTTCTTGGTATCTCCTAGATGGATTATAAACAACTTGTATGTCTATAACTGGGAGTCTGATTATCTGGCTATAACCAGATCCATGTACGCTTATGAGGTTGAGGTGAAGATCTCGTTGGCTGACTATAACAAGGATTTCGAGAAGGAGGGTAAGCACCAAGTAATGCAAGGCTGGTTCGAGGCGCGAAAGCAAGCCCTATACGAGACCGGTGACTGGGGCAGGTACGGCCGCCCCAATTACTTCTACTACTGCGTTCCGGATGGGTTGGTTGATCCTAAGGACATACCTCCGTACGCAGGACTCGCTTATGTTTGTGGCAGGAATTTGAGAAAGGTCAAGGATGCCCCTATCCTGCATCGTGATAAATTTGACCCCGAAGCTTATAAGATGGCAGACAAATTCTACTACAATTGGTGGAACGAGAGACGTAAAGCCAGACAAATAGAAGGGAAGGATATGAAAGACGAATTCAGGAAAAGCATGAAAAAGGTGAAGGAGAAGATAACCGTCGATGCCAAGATCAAGGCGATGGAGGCGTTCTGGAGCGTCTGCGATTACGCCTACTGGCCGTACGGGGGAAGAGGGGTGCCCGGAATGAGACCCAACTGTTCCGCTTGTGGCGAGGAATGTAAATTACAATGCCCGAAAGGGAAAGAATTTAAAAATAAAATACGATGAGCAAGATTAAAGATGTATTGGCAAGAGCCATTTCATTAGCCTCAGAGCAACCTATGAGTTATAAAGAGGTAGTTGAGTTACTTGATTGTATAGATACATGTAAGGTCAAGATATGGCTGGAAGAAGGAGCGATATTGCCTAAGTACGCCCATAAGGAGGACGCTTGCATGGATCTGTTCGTCAAGGATGTAGAACTTGACGGAGGCAGGACCATATATCATACCGGTGTACATGTAGCATTGCCGGAGGATTATGAGATGGAAATCCGTCCACGTAGTAGCATTACAAAAACTAAGTCAATTATCCAAAACGCTCCGGGTACCGTAGATGAGGGATACAGAGGGGAGATTATGGTAGTGACTAGACGTGTAGATCGCTATGGAGATCCTTCTTATTCGGCAGGGGATAAGGTAGCTCAATTGCTTATCCGTAGGAGGGAACGTATCGTATGGGATCAGGTGAAGTCGTTGGATGACCTCGGATATACCGATAGAGGCGATGGTGGATTCGGAAGCACGGGGAGGTGATCATGAGCGGAAGGGTTAAGATAAAGATCAAGGATAAGAAACCTAAGATCGATGTATTTAAGGTAATAGAGAGCCGGTTCAAGAACATGAACGAGCTTCGGGATCTGATCGACATGGATCCAAGGAAAGGGCTGGTCAGGATCCGGGACGGGGCAGGCTTCAGGGAGGTGGAGAGGGGCGGATGCCTGCACCGGAACTACCTTAACCTGTTGGAGGAAGAACTGGGCGCTAAACTATCAATAGATCTGATAGATAAGTATGTTAAAAGAAAATAGCATACCACCTGCCCTAGGTAATTCCTAGGGCAGATCCGTTTTATATACCGATGTGTCTACCACGATCTGGCTATCCATATCCCCAATCAACTCAATGATCTCATCCCTTATATCATAAGAAAGCTAGATCGGTATTATGGTTAACATAAAAGACAATATTATCCCTGATCCTATTATAATAGTAATATCATCACACTCTATATCTAACATCGGCATGACAAACATCAACCCGGCCGTGAATATCATCACGAATAACGCTGATATCTCATTTATCATATCCCGCTCCATCGTATCCTTAATCATATCTCCTCAACTTTAGTATGGTTTATTATCCTGCTGATATGACGGATACTTAATCCCGTCCTGTCCTTTATCTTACCATATACGTAGTTCCTTGATACGACCGTAGCCAAATCGCCTAACTCGTCCAGTATCTCATTATACATCCTATGGATCTCGTTGTTGCGGATAACCGTACTGTCCCTTACATATATCTTCTCAACGTCATCGTCGCAGAAGAAGATCTTAAGCTTATGAAGTATGTCTCTAAACATGATTATAGTTTTGTCCCAAAGATATGAAAATTTGAGGATAAAACCAGAAGAAAGCCAAAAAGAACGGGAGGCGGTGGGAGGACGGTGGATGCTCGGAAGGATGGGAGCCAGCCCCGTTCTATTGGGTCAGTAGGGTGTATGATCACTCGATGTCACGTACAAATCGAACAGAAGAGGTTAGGCGCTTGTATCGGGTGAATGTGCGCCCATTGTTGAATAGTACGATCCATCCAGAGTTGGAGCTATGCTCTGAACTAGACCAATAATATCTGGTATCTAACGGCTGTCCACCAATAGCCAATAACGCGTTATTGACGCTAATCAAGTACATATATATCAATGAAAGCTGACCACATGATGGGATATACCAATCATCATATCCTTTAGCGTCAGCACTAGCTAAGAACGTATTAAGTACATGACCAATTGTCGCATAGGAAGTATAAGAACCGCCACCGGTAGTCACCCTTTTTAATACATTGGAGTTGGCTTTCCCATCCCAATCAGATAAAGCCCCATTCGTCCAGGAGCTAACATCATCCGGAAGATATGGAGTACCTTTGTATGAATCTTGCTCAGGTTTCAGGAAACCAAAATCATTGCTCCCGTCTACTTTGTCATAATTTGTAATGCCGGTCTGATCCGTACCATATTCACCCCAATAAAAAGAGTAAGTCTTGTTAGGAGAATCGGGCAAACCGGACGTGGCTGTTTTGTAGCTTTGATTAGAATCTTCATTCTTCTCAATCATGATCTTATGATCATCATGTACAATAGCTACGGATATACATTGATAATCCGCCTTTGACAAAGGTATTAATCTACCATCCTGTTTAACGGCATAAACGCCATTATCAACAGGGGATTTATAACTTGAATAAAATCTCCTCCTTATCATAAGAATAAATTTTTACGAAGGATATAAATACCCCCCCCCATCATGTATTTAACTTCTTTATTCATAATATATTATGTTTTAATTATATCGCAAATATAACAAATTAAATGAGATGGAAGGTGATATGGTTGTGAGGAAGTATGAGGGATATTCGGGGAGGATGATATGCGGGACGTTATTGGAGAGATGGGGTGGGGTATGATGGGAGGGGGATATGCGGGACGGACCACCTCCCCGAAATCGGCCCGGCCGGGCTGCCGTTTTTGGTCCCACCCCCCCCGCTTGTAAAGGCTGGAGATAGGAACGGCAAACGATCAACGAGCCAAAAAAAAGAATGCTTATTTTGTATTTAACTTGCTGATTATCAATCATATAAACCAATATTTTAATATGTATTTACATTTGATTAGATTTATTACATATAATCGTCGAATTTTTATTGCAAAATATTTGTTGGATAATAAAACATGTTGTATATTTGCCCTTGTAAGATAACAACATTAATAAACAAGGTGTACCAGATACCAATACAAGCCCCAAAGGTATGGGCAAACAGGATGACAAACAAAGAATTAAACAAAGTACAAAGCGAGGTTAAGAAAGCAAGTGAGAAGACATTGACAGGTGCCGTCAAGGCATGGTGCCAGCTGTTTAAATCTGGAAAAGAAATCAACGAAATACTCAAGGATAATGATATCAAGGTAGATAGGGCCATAGTCCCCACTTTGGTAGATTTGGCTAAAGACAAAGAAGCTGTAATACAGCTTTGTAAAGAAATATTGCCACGTGTAGATGAAACCTTTTGCGCCTACAAGGAGATCGAAAGAGTATATCTCGATAAACAGGATCAGGATAAAAATACAAAGTTATCAGAGGGTAAGGTAGCAGAAATATCGATAACAGGCAAAGCACATAAACGATTTGGATATAACGAGCCTGTAGAATACGAAGGCGGTGTGTACTATGATGTATTTAATAGCATTGATAAACGTATTATAAAGTGCGCAGTACCTATCAAACGGTATACGTTTAATCTCATTGCAAAGTGTGTCACTTACTATTTGACACACCCAAAAAATGAAAGATAACAAACAATTAGCTCCTATGTCATTTATGCATAGGGGCGTTATGGTAGCACACCTATGCGTTCCCGTCGCGCTACTGATTTAGACTAAATAGGTACGATATTTGATATTTTGATATAAACATATTGCTGGTTGCTAGGGTCTCGAGAGCCAGCAATAGATAGGCTGCCGCTTAATAATGTAGTTTAGGTACTATCCTAGTCCAGGGTAGTGCTATTATCTTTGGGTTTATATCAATCCGGTAAGTACGCTAGGTTAACCTAGTAGGCCGTGTAAAAACACGGGGTATATTGGTGTATATACGCATGTATAGGGCGTATGTTAGTGCGTTGTGAGAGCAGCATGCATTGAGTGTATTACGGCGTTATCTCCGTGCCAATATATCAATACGGCGTATGTTAGGGTAGCTTAAATACCTAACATGTGTACGGATAGCAAATAGCAACCCTTACAAGGGTATTTTGTGCGGTTAAATTGACGGACAAAGTGCGCCTTGTCGATACGTATCACGAACAACGTATGCACGTATTTGGCCGGCTTTGTTGTCGGCAAAGGGACGAAACCAAAGAAAATAGGGGGGGCGTGCGGGCGTGCGGCTGGTTGTATCGATAACGCCGGCCGTATTGTCCCCGGCTTACCGTTTCTTATTGGTGCCATTTAAAGCTAATAAATTATGTATAGGAGAAAGTTTGACAATCTGAATAGAAAGCTAGCACTTAAAAAAGAAAAGGTTTTAGAGGCTGCAAGAAAGTCTCAAATGGAATTTTACGTTGAGCTTACCAAAGAACTACACAAGTCTAATAAATTAGATTGCAGTAGGGAGTCGGATAAGTGCAGGCGGAAACGTGTTAGCTACATGGCAAACAAATTACGGCAATAGATCGTTTGTTTTTATTTGATTTTAAAGTTTGTGCCTTTCCGTACTGTAGTGATATAGGGCGGAAGGGCTTTTTTGTGCCTATATTTTACAAAATGATAGTATATGTATACGTTTTGCTTACACATAAAAGTGTCTAGGCGGTAAATTTTAAGCCTTGATCGAAAATGTGTAAGTAAAATGCTTTATTATGTATCATTTTGTATATATCTATATCCATACAGACGGGTATATTGTGCCCTTATGTATGGTTTCATGCGTGAATCAATCCTAAAAGGTATATAATAGGCGGTACTTATTGTATATTTTTTATCTATATCTGGGCTTATCTTTCCTTAGAGGTAGCTCTAAGGCTTGATATATATTATATTGTTGATACTCAATTAATTATATTATTTGGGTATTGTTTCTAAGTTACGGATACTTATTGTATATTTTTATGGGTATATTTATATATTTCGTACTTACCTTGTTTTGTGGTTACATGGCGTTTGAGTTGGGGCGGTATGTTATAGCTACGGGCGACGCCCTGCCTTTAATCATAGTTCTTTTATTGGCTTTATTATCAATACATTGCATAAAGCAAATATATAAGGCAATCAAGAACAAGGATCTCGATATCCTAGACTGAACGGGCGTTCCACGTGGAACAATCGGGAGGAAGGTCTCGGGTTTTATGCTGGGAGTTGGTGGGGTTGGTTTGTTTTGCGGGAGGGTGCACCTCCAAAAAAGGGAAACCAAGGAAAAACCAAGGGAAACCAAGGAAAAACCAAGGGAAACCAAGGGAGACCAAGGAAAAACCAAGGGAAACCAAGGGAAAACCAAGGGAAACCAAGGAAAAACCAAGGGAGACCAAGGAAACAAAGAAAACCCCTTCAATCAACAAAAGAAATACCTTCCAATCAATGGGAGTATCTTCAATCAATAGGATTCCTTTCTAAACAGGGGTAATACTTTACCGTTAAGTGGAAACGCAAAGCGGTTGCGAGCGATGGTGGGTAGGGTGTTATTGGTGGTAGATATTGTCTGTTGGTGTGGGAGTGATGCGGAGGGAACCAAGGGAAACGGGCGGCGGTGTCACGGCGTGGTAGGCCACGGGTGTCTACCGCCGTTCTTTTTGGAGTGGTAATATAAAATACTAATAGTATGGACGAAATTATGAAATTACAAGATGAAGCGCTGCTTTATCTGCGTGATAATATTACAAAGGATGAGGCGTATTATATCCTTACGACCGATAAGGAGATGCTAGCGATTCTTATAGCTGATAAGAAGGACGGGAGCAAACGTATCAAGATTCTTGATGCGGAATATACTATAGAGAAGGATGATATGTTATTTCTATTCGATACTGATGGGGTGATAGATGAGTGTCTTTTGGTTGCCAGCTACATAGGTGTAAATATGTATTTTCGTAGGCAAGATGTCAACGCTATTTTGAATAACATCAATAGAGAGAAAGTTATGAAATATCCTTACATAGCTATTCAGTTAGATAATATACAGACTATAGAAAAGCGTAGGGTTGTTTTTGAAATTACCGGGCATAGAATGGATGATAACAAAGAGAGAATAGATTTTATGTTTGTTTATTTTATGGCTAGAATGTTATGAGGGCGAGAAGGACTGTGAAAGAAAGAGATATTGTGAAGATATTGGTATTCGGGTATGATAGGACGCTTATAAAATCCATTAAGGATTCCGGATTCAGAAGTATGTCGGATGTAATATCGTACGCCAATAATATGGTCGGGGATAAGCCCATTGATCATATTAGGGTGTCGAATGAGGCTCGTGGATGGTGTGGGTCATATACTAATTATGGTAAAATGATAGATTAGTTTGATAGGAGGATATGATATGAGAAGGATTATAAAAGAGAAAGACGATATCAAGGTATCTATATTTAGTGGGGATAGATTGGCTCGTGTTTTCATTGATTCTAGGTATAGGAATATAGCTATGGTGATAGCCGATTGCGGCAGAATAGCTAATGGTTGTTATCATATACATCATATTGAGGTGGTAAATATGGATAGGGGATGGTATGGTACATACACCTTATATGGAAGGAAAATAGATTAGTCGGATAGTGAACAACAAAGGAGGTATATATGGATAATATTATAACAAACGCGGATGGCGTGAAAGTAAAAGTAAGAGTATATGATTTTGGCGATGAAGTGGCTGATAGATATACCATAGTATATGTAAATAAAAATATGAAGGATGGTTATGGGGTGGTGTATTATCCTGTTTTCTCATGTAGTGAGGATCCATTCCATCCATTAGGAGTGGGGATGTATGCGGGAGATTATTATCCGCATAGAAGTCATATGTACAATTTTGGTAAAAGAGTGAAGGATATAGATTCACTGCCAAGGAAAGTGATTGAATTTATAAAATATATTACACAATGAACGAAATAACTTACAACAATTATGATTTGGTTGCTTTTGAACAGAATGGGGAAGTGGTAGTAGCCGTAACATTCTACAGGTATTACAAGAAGAAAGCTAAAGGTGAGGTTAATTATAGATGGAGAACCAGATGCCCGGAGCTGGTGGATAAGATCGTAAAACACCGTACCAAGGTGTTTACCGGTCAACTTATCCAGTTAGCGAAGGCGTATGGGGAGAAAAAGGTTATAAAATATCAAAAGGAGGAGGAAGAGGTATGTCAAGATACGATAGAGACACAATAGAAATATATATACTGGATCATATAGATACAGATAATTATGGTAAGCAGTTTAAATATGATAGGGAATATCTATCTTTTATGCTTAACGTGTTCAAGGATGAGTATAGAGAGCATATCAAAAGGGATGGGATTAAGAAAGCTTTTGAGGATTACATAATGAGCGTTCCATCCATATTTAGGATTCATATAGCGAATTGCGACATTAGATATTTATTACGTTCATGGGGCGTGGAGTTCGATGAGGATGATGATGAGATATACATCTTGTATAAGAGGATCATAAGAGAGGTCTTTTTTAAGATGTGTGAGGATATGAAAGTTTGTTAATGTTGAACCAAGCCTTGGCGGGGCGGAAGGAATACCATGATCGTACGTGTGCGGATATGGTCCGGGGTCGGTTCCCGGCGCCTTGGCATAATTTAAATATAAATGATATGGGAGATAATATTTTAAGAAAAGCGGCTGAGGAGTTAAAGAAGGCCGGTTGCAGGGTTTTCGCATGGCAGGATGATACTTATAACAGGGGTTGGAGCAAGGGTGATTACATAATGTTATATTACGCCTTCCCTGATTCGCCTAACATCGGGTATCTGAGTCATGGGGAATATGGGATGAGCGTAGCGTATAGTAGAGCTTATATACCGAGCTGTGGAAGTGGATCGGGATGCTGTGTCAAGGAGGAAGCTACGTTTGACCTTGAGACGGCGTTAGACGTGCTGAACGGGCCGTTACCTAGGTGGTGTAGGTCTTATGGGGTTTATCCAAAGCAGTACGATAATATTGATAAATGGTATAATAGCGATAATCATAACAAAAAATTATTTAAGGAGATTTGATATGGAGGTAAAAGATTGGGAAAATCTGGTTTTGAATACAGAAGTAGGATCACATTGTTTTGTTACGCTGATTGATAATAATGACATCAGTAGAGGTTACGCGCAGATCAGACGCGCAGAACATTTCGGGTATAATATCTGCTTCACTCGGTTATATGGGAATAAGTTTTATTTCGAAAAAATAGAGGAAGGACGTACGCAACAATACATCAATAGGAGAAAATAATATGGTGATAGAATTTGATTTTGAGATATACAAAAACGGAGATTACGATAAGGTATATCTCCGCAACGGGAAAGAGCCAAGAGTATTATGTGATAATGGGAAGGGTAATAGTCCTATGGTCGTGATGATTGAGGATGATAAAGCGGATGATTATATTATTCTTCGTTATAACGAAACTGGCAGGAGGAATATCAATGGTCAATCGGGTCTCGATCTTATGTTATCGATAAAAGAACGGGAACCAGAATTATGGGTTGTTGTTATATCTTACATGGATAACAAGGATAAGAGACAAAAGATGGTCTTGCCTAATTTTTTCTCAAAGAATATAAGAGGGAATATATATCTTCAAGGAAGCTCTAAATCAAGTGTATCATATTATGTTGATAAGTTAGAAGAAGATGGGTGCTTCGATGAACTATGCGAGAAGATAAGGGTAAAGAGAGATCGTATTTATAACATGGAAATAATATCACTATCAGATGACGAGGCGACAGTTTAATCAGTTGATAAATGAGCTAGACGGCAAAAGCCCGTTTATCGTATTACATAGGGATGCCGTTGCGCCTAAATACGTGGGCGTGGAGGTGTCGAAGGATGGGATGGTATACAGATATGCGATAATAGGGATAAACGATGAGTATAAGGCTAAAAAAGCCCTTATTTCGAAAATATTAGGCATAGCTAGTTACCTAAATGGCAATAAGCCCTTAAAAAAGGGTTAATTAGATGTATTTATGACCTGCGGCATCATATACGATATAATGCCATAAATGACGTTGTATAGAGGATATGTATGATAATATGATAGATAACGCATTCGTGTCTTGATATCATAATATTATGCCATTATATCCTCTTTTTGTATAAAAAGAATAACAAGTAATATAAATATCTTGAATATGGATGAGATTAATATAGGAGATGAAATTGTGTTTAATATAACCGGCAACCATAATATAGGATACACTAAAGGAGAAAAGTATATCGGGACAGTGTTAAGTAGGGATCACCGATCACGCCTTTATGTACGGACGATAGGAATGCCTAGGGCTTGTATTGATGAACGGGACGTGGATAAGATTATTGATACGGGTGATGATTTTGATATGGATGAGGCGATCCCGAATCCTGTGGCAAGGGAGTTGTATAAGTTGATGAGCAGGTATATTTATACGTTCGGAAAGTCTCATGAAAATATAAACGGATATATCGTGTATGAGTGTATAATGATGGGTAGGGATTTAAGACACAATGTTATGTGCCTGTTACATGGTCGTGGATTTGAGATACGGCATATTGATAGTTATTCTTGGTGGATGACTAATGAGAGGCTGATGTCCGAGGTAACATACACGGAGGGTGATATTCATATAATTGTTCATGAGTGCATGGAAGATTATGTGGATAATGTGAAATTCGGGGAGGAGTTTTATAAAAACAAGGGAACGTGATAAGATACTTACTTGTGATGGCGATGATAATATTAACACCGCCAAAAGGAAACGGAGGCATGCCCCTCGCCCCGAAGCCGGCCGTGATCGAGGCACGGGTGTGGGATAGGCTGGCGGCCGCCTTGTCTTTCGTGGAGTCAAGGGATGACGATCGGGCGTACAACGCCACTTCAGGGGCGTTAGGGAGGTGGCAGATGAAAAAGGTGTATGTAGATGAGGTTAATAGGATATTGTGTCTTAAACGGGAGAAAAAGCGGTATAGATACGATGATAGAACAAATCCTATCAAGGCTAGGGAAATGTTCGAGATATATCAATCTCATCATAATCCGAACAAGGATATAGATCGGGCTATAAGATTGCATAGGGGACTACATTCTACTAAATATGTTAAAGAGGTTAAGCGTAAATTGAGAGAATAAAAAGAATATAGGAGGATAAAGACATGGACGAGAATAAAGTGATACGGCCGATGGATTTTGTTCGGCTTACAAATATTGACGAATTAAATGTGATTAAGGACACTAAAAACCATATAGGGCTGGTCAAGGAGGTCAGTCGGGACGGGAGAATGAGTATAATATGGATAGGTGAAACTTATAGTCAGTTGGCGTGGTTCAAATCGAGCGAGTTGGAGGTGGTGGATAACCTTGTGAGCATCCTGACATGCGGGCTGGCTAACTTTCGCGGAGACGGAAAAGAGAGCGCGGATAAATTTTATTCGATTGGCTAGAAATAAGGACAATTAATTAGAGGAGAAAATTATATGGATCGTGAGACATTAGTAAATATCGTTTATAGCGGTAAAGTAAGATTTATACCAGTAAGAAGATGTTCATTATGTGATGAATATATAGGATATAAATTCGTTAAGATGTACAATGGGAGTATAATCCCAGTATTTTCTAGTGGATGTGGATGCTGTGGGGTTAATAATGGACAATTGTTTGAGAGGACATGGGATGAGATGCTTGACTTTATCAATGAATCTCAAAACAAGCCTATGGATAAGAGGACAGAAGCGGATGAAATTATATTAAATAAATTGCAAAATGGCTATAAAATCTTATAAAGGATTCGACAAGAATCTTAGATGCAGAGGCTTCCAATACAAAATTGGAGGGATATATGAGATGGATGGAAAGATCAAGATGTGTAACAGAGGCTTTCACGCTTGCGAAAGCCCGTTTGATGTTTTTGATTACTATACTATGATAGATTCTAGGTTTTGCGAAGTAGAGCAAGACGGGAATATATCCAAGTGGGATAGAGGGACAAAAATTTGCTCATCGAAGATTAAAATAAAAGCAGAGTTAAAATTGGCTGACATGATCAATCTTGGAGTTGAGTGGCTAAAAGAGATCACATCGCCTGAAAAAATAAAAACGAGCATAAAGGATAATTCATCCGGCAACAATGCCCAGATCGGCTCATCTGGCGACGGAGCCAAGATTGGCTCGTCTGGCTACGGAGCCAAGATTGGCTCGTCTGGCTACGGAGCCCAGATTGGTTCGTCTGGCAACAATGCCAAGATCGGCTCGTCTGGCGACGGAGCCAAGATTGGCTCGTCTGGCGACGGAGCCCAGATCGGTTCGTCTGGCAACAATGCCAAGATCGGCTCGTCTGGCTACGGAGCCCAGATTGGTTCGTCTGGCTACGGAGCCCAGATTGGTTCGTCTGGCTACGATGCCCGGATCGGTTCGTCTGGCAACAATGCCAAGATCGGCTCGTCTGGCTACGGAGCCCAGATTGGTTCGTCTGGCTACGATGCCCAGATTGGTTCGTCCGGCAACAATGCCCAGATCGGTTCGTCTGGCAACAATGCCAAGATCGGCTCATCTGGCGACGGAGCCAAGATTGGCTCGTCCGGCTACGATGCCCAGATCGGTTCGTCTGGCGACGGAGCCCAGATTGGTTCGTCTGGCTACGGAGCCAAGATTAGTTCGTCCGGCTACGGTGCCAAGATTGACAGCACTGGCGAAGACTGTGTCATCATGTGCGCAGGTATTAACTCAGTGGCAAAAGCCTCAAAAGGATCATGGGTAACACTATCCGAATGGTCTTATTCTGAGGAAAAACAAAGATATATTCCCATTTGTGTAAAAACGGAATTTGTTGATGGAGAAAAGATAAAAGCAGATACATATTACAGTCTGAAAGGGGGGAGTTTTTGTGGAATGGATCAATGATTAAGAGGAGGTGTTATATATGAAATGGATGGTAATAAAAGGGGTTAGATATCCTAGTTCCGTGATATCAGCATTTGCGGCATATAATATGGATAACCCCTTCTTGAAGGTCAGGATAAGAAACAAGTATCATATAGTGCCTTTTGATGATGTTAATAAGATGGCTAATCAGATGGTATATTTAATGGACAACTATCCTGATTTCGTTCAGATAGGGAGATGGTGGATATCCAAGAAGGCGGTGATGTCGTGGGCACCCATGGGGCAGGCCGTGGACGGATCGGGCTGGGTCATACTCTTTACCCTGTCCTTTGGGTTGGAAGGAGGGACACAAATTAGGTTTGATAAAGAAGATGAATACCTAAGTGAGGTAGATAGGCTGAATGAATTGTTTAATGTAATATTATGATATGAAAAGCAAGAAAGATTATATAAGCATGCTTAACGATCTTGGTAGTTCTTTGTCTATGGAAGAATGGATAATAGGCGGTAAGGATAGATATACTGGTAGGGATAATTATGGGGTTATGTTGAAAAGATATGACCCCATAGCTTTTGAGGTAGGATATAACGAGTGGAAGAAACAACCATAAACAATAATAATATGGAAGAAAAGTTGATTCTTAATAGTATAGAAGATGCTGAAATAATATCAGTAAGGTTAAGTCCGGATGAAACGCCCATCGCTTATGAAAATAGAGTTAGGTGTTTAATGTTGTCAGGATTAAGCCGGGAAGAAGCGGAGAAAGTAGCGTTAGAGCCAATGGATCTTGAGCTATATTATGAGATAGGCGCGGGGCTGATGGCTGTTGATCCAGCGGCGGTAGAGTCAGGGACAATCTGGAGTCCTTATACAAGAGAATTGTATGATGATTCTCAAATATTTAGCCTAGTATGACGATTGTGATCTATATGATCTTGTTCAAAATCATCGGGCTGATTGTAGTCAAAGCAAATAATATTAAGTAATTTAAAAAAACGAATTATGACGAATTCTTTATTAATCTATGAGGAAAGTGGGTATCTGTTTAATGATATGACAAAAAGATTAGAATGGTTTGAGATTGATAAGATTTTAATCAGTTTTACATATGGAGTGGTTAGATATATAGGAACTTGGGGGAGGAGGTAGGACTGACAAGGTGTTAGAGGTAGAGCGGCTCTATTCGTCCGAGGAGTGTTTTAAGAAGGGCGATAGTATTCCTAAGAGAAAAATATCAATATATGATGCTTTTAGGTCATTGTATGGATTTTTCCCAATAGACGATTATGTATGGGAATACAAAAAAGGAAGAGCTGTCAAGGGTGAGTTGGAATATTTTGATGTTGAAATAGATAATAAAGGAAAAATTTATTGTAAGGAAACATATTACAGAACATGTGAAGATGTGTATAAATTCAATGACTTAACTGTAGTTGACAAGAATGGAGACATGAAATTGGTAAAATCTTCAAAAAGTAAATTAATGCTTACTAATGATCAATTGGATGTCGTGGAGAGAATGAAAGGCATCATTGATGACATGGTTAGGTTAAAGATGATTATGTATATTGATCAAGACTATAATCTTTGTTTTCTACCGGGAGATAAAATAGAAGATTTGACAATGGATGAAACAGATGGATTTGTGGATACCACCGGTATAGTGACATCTATAAAATCTAAGGATGTAGTGGAGTTTTATGTAGAAAACCCATTCGTAAAGATAAAGGATGAATGATATCTGAATCTGGATTGTGGTGGTTCGTGAGAATAGCCACGATCATCCCTAAGCGTGAACATAAGGAGGTACGTATGTCATTCGATTGACGTTAGGGATCTAATTATATTAAAAGAGGAGGGATTATGAAAAAGATTGTATTAAAACTGTATGAGTTTGATGAGCTGTCAAAAGACTCACAAGAAAGGATCATAGAGCGTGAGCACTGGAATGTAATGGAGCAATGTATGGATGCTTATGGCATAGACTATAAAAAGTCAATGAAAGCCTTTGAGGATATGACAGATACTAGGGTTTATAATTGGGAAGTTGGATACGAGAGATATGATTTTAGTTATGAGTTTAAATACAAGGATCCTATTTATGAACATCCTAAAGATTATTATCGTGATATATTCCCTGAGAATCTATGCGGTAAATTATTGTTCAGGTATATCAATAACAACATTATGCCACATATCACGAAAGGTAAATACTATTCTACAGGTAAATATATAGATGGGAAATATAATTACAAGCGCAGACGCAGTCGAGTAATGTTGGAATACAAAGACAATTGCCCATTAACAGGGATGTGCTATGATTTTTATCTTCTTAAACCAATAATTGATTATTACGACACTTGGTGTACTTACCCGGAGGATTTTTCTTTAGAGGATCTGATGAGACAATGTTATGATAACTTCTTCAAGTCATGGCATGAGGAGTATGAGTATTGGGCTGATGATGAAGATGCGATACGTGAGGAGCTTCATCATAATCAGTATGAAGATCGACTTTATTATGAGAATGGGGATGTGTATGTTGAACCATTAAATGAAATAGTATGAAAGTAATATGTACAAGGTGTGGCGGAACAAATATTGCTTGTGAAGCGATCGTAAATCCAAACACCGGGAAAATAATAGATTATCTTGATGAATCTTTTATGCATGCTAATTGTGGGGATTGCAAGGAAGAGGTAGTGATAACGGATGTAGATAGAGTCAAGAAAGATATTGATTCTATGTTTTTCGAGTTCGTTAAAAAGAATGGGAAAGAACCTGAATACGCAGAATGTCAGATCGTATGGAAAGACACAGGGGATGATCAAAGAACGACAATAAAATTATCATTAAGCATCAATGATGATGATAATGATAATGTTTTCTATTACTGTAATGGGATAGAATCACTTAAGTCACTTGTGGAATATGGAGTAGGAGAGTTTATTGTAATAGATTGTTGGAGTTTTTTTAGTATTGATAATTTGTAAATTGATGAGATTATGAATATAGAGGTAATAAGATACAGGCTTCCAGTTTATTGGGCTTGTGCTCTGATAAATGGTGATTATACTGGTTTATCGGATGAAGAAGAAAGGGAAATTAATAATTTCTTGGAACAAGCAGAAGGGTATCCCGTAGATGTGGACTTGGAAACAGAAGGCTTTTATCGGTGCAATGACGCTAATGATATAGCGGGAAGTTGCGCCGATTTTATTTTTCATAAGTATAACGATTAAATTTAATAGTATGAGAACAGCGAGCAAACTGGTTTATTCAAAAGAGAATTACTATACCGAGAACGGGGAAGAGTATAAGATCAAGACTACGGTATCGTTAGGTGATGATTGTCATAACAATATATGTGAGTGGAGTATAACCGCTGACATTCGTTGGAAAAACGAATATGGGATATATAAAGAATATATGTGCGGTTGCTGTCACGATGAGATTATAAGACATTGTCCGGAATTGGCTAAATTCATACCGATGCATGTATGTAATCATTATGGCGCTCCTATGTATCCGGTGGAAAATGGAATATATCATACAAAGAACAGCGATAAGTCCGTGGTGATTGAATATTTGCGTATATCAGATAAGGAATATTCCAAGTTATCCGAGGCGGTGGATGATAAAATGTATTTCAAGTATCTACTTTTCAATTTGGGAATTGTGGATAGATGGAAACGTGAATCAGACGAGCTTATTGCGGAACTTGAAAACCTGTGTGGAAAGAAATGGGTTAATCCATATAAGCCGGAAAAAGAAAGGTTTACCCTGACACTAACAGACGAGGAACGATCTCTTATTGAAGAGCGTATTGAAGCCGGGTATTATTCCACAGAAAATATAGAAAAACGTAGGGAAGAGGCTCATAAGGCAAAGATGGCGGAAAAGCGTGCCAAGATTTGTGAGCAATATGACAAAGAAATCAGAAAGGCGGAAGTCGGGAAGAAGGTAATGCTCTGTGTACTTGACTATGGATTGAATGTTGATAATGTAATATATTATAATCACAATAATACATTACGTTTCAACTGGGTGGATTATGGAGAGAAAATAACTAAGGAAGAGTTTGATGATTTCGTGAATAACGTGGATCGCTCCCAACTCCCGGAAGGAATTAAATTTGAGTTAAAGTAATTTTTAGTCTACACATAATCACTATCAGATTTACGGGAGAGACATCCAAGATGTCATGGGCAGCGTTACCGGTGGAGCCGGCGTGTATGGGTAAGGTGGGCGAGGGAACGAGGCGTCCGCCCATGTTCGTTGGATTGGCTGAACAGATAAAGCTACAATGTAGTGATATAATTAAAGTGAAAATAACAATATAAATACATGTAAAATTATGGGAAAGAAAATGATAACAATACCATTTGATTTAGAGTTGCAAAGAAAATCAACAATGGTGAGCGCAATGGAATGATTGTAACGGATGGCGATAATTACAGAGTAGAGTTTGTGTATCATAGGGAAGAGTCTTTCCCAATCCTAGGAGTTATCCATACTGATCACGGCATAATATCAGATTGGTTCTCAAATAATGGATTCGGAGGAAAGAATTATAGACTTAAGCTTAAAGTTCCAGAATATACCACATTCAAGGACGGAGATGTATTGAGTAATGAACAGGGTGATTACCTGTTTATATTAAATACGAACGGAGAATATCTTACATCTTTTCATGCATCATGGAAGAAGGGGAGGGGAGTCGTGATTCCTAGAAAAGCACATGCTGATTGTAATAATATTGAAAAATACAGACTTGCTACTGAGGATGAAAGGCAAAAGTTTATTGATGCTCTTAAAACAAGCAAAGAGCCTAAAGCCAAAATGTGTTTGAAACAATTCTTTGGTATTGAAATAGAACCAGAATATAAATTCAAGCCATTTGATAAAGTTTTAGTAAGAGATACAGAAGACGATGATTGGCACGTAAGTTTGTTTGTTAGGAAAATTGCTGATGCTCAATATAAAGAAGAAAGATATGAATGCTTAAATGGGACGGGATGGATCTATTGTATTCCTTATGAAGGTAATGAACATTTTTTGTAAAAAACATATTAAAATGGAAAATAAAGAACAGGATTTTATCAATCGATATAAAAATGTGCAAGAATCCATTGTGAAGGCAATGGACAAGGCATTAGAACGGGCAATAGGGAACAAGGTAATAGATTTCGAGAAGTGTGAAGGCAATTATTCGGACGTCTATCCTCTTATCGGGGCGGTCTTACAGAAGGAGCTAAGGAGTGTACTTGGTGAAAATGTGAATAAGAGTATATCCCGGAATATGAAAATAAAGGCGACCAAGTACAGAAATGATTACAGGGTATGGTTGGACTATGCCGGGGATTACAGAAACGAAAATATAGAATAACATGAAATATCAAAATTTTATGTGCCCTTATGAGCTTGCATTAAAGTTGCATGAGTTGGGTGTAAATTCAGAGTCGGAATTTTATTTTGTGAAAGAGATGAAAGGAGGGGGATCCCAAACAGAATCAGTTACACAAAACACAATGAGGTATTCATATAAAAAAGAAGGCGACCTCATACCGGCTTATATGAGTCATGAGCTTGGAAAGATACTACCAAGTATGATAAATATCAGTAAATCAAAAATATGGGATGACTGGTTGCAATTGACACAATATTTCCCGAATAAGGATAGCGAATACTACGAAGCTGCCTATGTTCGATATGATGCTTACAATCCACAAACAGAAGTGTATAGTGGATTTGGGGATACAGAGGTAGAGTCGAGAGCGATGCTACTTATTGACTTATTGGACAAAAAGGTATTAACATTAAGTGATCTAAACTTAAAAAAGTTTAAATAGAATATGAAGACAGTAAGATTATCTGACTTCTCGCCTTATGATAGGAATAAGGGGAAGACGCAAGAGTTGCGTCACAAATTCAGGAATCAAATACTTGAATATTGGGGAGAAGATATTGGTATTCTGATTGGCATCACTCCGATATATAAGAGACGTTTGTGGAGCGAAGAAGTAAATGTTATAAATGATAAACAATAAATATGAAAACAAGAATATACGAAGGAATACGGCATGGTGACTGGGTAAGATGTACTCAATGTGGAGCGCAAATGCTTCTTCCATGTGGAGCCGATCAGTGTCCAGAATGTTATGGATACGACACGTTGGTGTGGGTAGACGAAGATAGGCAAGAAATGAATGTTGAACATCTGGATTGTCTTGTCCAAATACGAAAATTGGAGTTACAAGACTATTTGTCCCCAGATGTTTTGGAGATAGAGAATAATGAATATTATAAATAAGGTAATTATATACCCTTGAATATTGGGGAGAAGATACCGGGATTTTGATAGGAATAACCATGGTACATGAAAGACATTTGTGGAACGAGGAAGTTAAAGTAATATGATTATGGACGATAATAGGATAATGGAAGCGGCTAAATTGATAGCTAACTCCTCAGCAGCCTTAATACAGGCTATAGGGATGATGAGTGAGAATATAGAGAGGGCTAACAGAGGGGAATCTCTGGCTTATACCGAAGATCAGTTTATGAAACTAATTCAAGATAACGGAATAACGTATAACGATGTAATACAAAGGGGGTGGATATGAAAAACGTAGAAAGAATAAACGCATTAAATAAAGTTTATTATGAATAGAATGAAAATATTTTTTAATTACTTATTCTTTAGGGATATGGGTAATCTTGGTGAGGGATGTCTTATAAGCGCATTCATCTGGCTTATGATCATGCTTGTCATTATTGGGGTCTTTTGCTTATACTAAAGATCATTTCATGAAAATCAGGATAACGTATAACAATGTAATACAAAGGGGTTAGAGATTATGAAGGACGTAGAAAGAGTAAATGCATTAAATAAAATGCTATTAAATGCGAACGTAGTAGCTTATGGAGCTATGGTTGATTTGATCAAGAGAACAGGGAGACTTGATCTTGATATGAGTAGCGTAGGCCATATAGATGATTTTCCGGCTGAAATAAGGATCTTTACCGATAACGGGTTGATTTGTTTATCTATAACATCCGTGTATTTATCGGGGGAAGATAATTTGATGGTAGATGGACATGATGACGATAATGAGAAAATTGAGGGAGTGGATGTTTATTACGACCAGATAAGTGAGATAGTATATCTAGCTAAAATCATATTAGAAGAAATGGAGGAAAAAGATCATGGGGAAAGCAGTTAAAACAGATATGGAATATAAGGAGATATTAGAGAAATCATTATCAGCTATCCAATATCTAAGAATACATGGATTCTCGACGTACATGGAATCGGAGGGGATTGTTAATAGGATAATGATGTTCAAGGATAAGAATGAGATGAGGAATCGAAAGATTAAATCAATTCTGTAATGGTTGATCATAATGGTAGAGAGATATAAGTACAAGTGTATTGATGCTTATGAGGAGCCGGAGAATCCAATGGAATGGTTGCCGTGTCCACGATGCGGCCTCCGGCCTTTGGTCTGGGAGTTCGATAACGGGAGGGTTACGGCGTGGGGCTGTTGTTTGTTATCGAGTTTTGGAGAGGCAGAGATGGGGCGATCATGTCGTGTCTCCGTACGATCCAGACTCAAAGGTTTATAAATGCAAGGGAAACCGATACAAGTGCAAGAATACGGGGAAGTATTTCAACGTCCGGACAAACACGATCTTCGAGAACACGAAAGTGTCGTTGAGGAAATGGATGTTGGCTTGCTATATCGTCATAAACGCTAAGAAGGGTGTCTCTTCCGTTCAGTTGGCTAAGTTCATTAACGTAACACAAAAGACGGCTTGGTTTATGTTGCAACGTATCCAGAATTGTTTCAATATAGATGCCAGCCAATGTCTAAACGGAGAGGTTGAGGTAGATGAGACTTATATAGGGGGATTGAATAAGAATAGGCATAGTAGTAAGAAGGTAAGAAACGCAAGAGGCAGGAGTTGTAAGGACAAGGTTCCGGTATTTGGTATGCTGCAACGAGAAGGTTTTGTTATAGCTAAGGTTGTTAACGATACGAAAGCCGGAACCTTGATCCCGATCATCAATGATGTTGTATGTCCGGGATCTACAATCTTCTCCTTTACAAGGGTTATACTGTAAGATTGTATATAGTTACCTACCAATAATCCCGAAAGAAGAGAAGCAGAACACCGTCAAAATAGAAATTTCGACAAAATGAAAATAGTCGGAAATGTTTCTACTTTAGACGGTGCTTCTCAATGGGAGACAAATAGGATACAAACCTATATGAACAACCACAAGGGACAAACACCACTTTACAACCAAAACGAACATGGTAAGTAGTAATGTGATGCTTTTTACTCAAATCGTGTAGCAGCACGATTTTGAGGTCTAATCAAAGTCTCTGTTAGTTTGGCACTCTAACAGCGATTTTTATAACGGTAGAAGTAATATTTTATTATATATCATTTTTAGATAGATCATATATTTCCTTTCATCCATTCAAGTAAATTTTTATCAATATCATATGTTGCCCAAGCAGAATCTGTTATATTAATAACAACGACTTGCCCTTTTCCTTCAATAGCTTCCACTAATTCATCTCTAACCTTTTTTGAAGAATGAGATGTATTGATTATCCAAGCGCGAGCAAACAATTTTGCCCAATTAGGATATTTTTTCAATCTTTTGCTCAACTTTGTATAGTCAGTAGAGTCTTTTAATGTATATGTAACAAAATATGTACTCATTCTTTTGATGCTTTAAAGTAATATCCAACTATAAAACCAAGAGGACCTGATAATACTCCTGACACGGTGACAAGCATGTCTTTGTATTCATCAACCTTGAAACATTTTAAGAATTCAATTACAAATACTATAGCTATTACTATAAAAAAATGCACAAACATATATCATAGCAATTCGACTTCGTGTATTCTCTTTTGGGTCTGAACTTCCTTTTGAGCTTATTTCCGGTTTATCTGTTTCTGCCATATAGTTACGTTTATGTCCGCAAATATATAAAGAAATCGTAAAGCCTCAACTCGTTTTATTGAAAAAATGTGTATATAAATACTGTTTAAATTGAAAATTTAAATTCTTATATATATTGTAAAGGGAGTATAAATCTAATACCTCTTTGATAAAGCATCATATTATTTTCTATACAAATCATTGATAGTCATTGTTTTATTTTCAGAAGTGGAAATATGTGTTTTAGATGGTATTTGCTGTCCTTTACATTCTCGCTGTTCCGTTTTACATTCTTGTCGACTTTCAACTCTATTAGAATTTTTGTATTCATCTTGATTGCTTTTTCTGCAATACATGTTTCTCCGCTCTTCCTCTTGAATGATTCTCTCCTTACGTTTTTCATCTGTCTCTCCTATACAAGCAATCATCAAAATTGCTAAGAAAGGACTGGTGAATATTGCTAATACAAACCAAAGCATAATATTTCTACCTCTTTTGGCTGCCATTTGAACAGGGATTATGCAAAGTAGAAGGTAGATAACTACTATCAATGCAAGAAAAAATGCTAAGTAATTATATACAATAAAAATTATGAGCTTAATAGATAAACTAGAAGACTTGGTGATCAAAGTAGACACCGAATACCAAGAGAAGATGGAGGCGGTGATCCGGGAGATAGTTCCGGGGATGCCGGAAGGGAACGTGCGCCATGCCGCCGAGTGTATGTGTACGGACAGGATGGGGAGCATGATGGATATCGATATTTATATATTAAAGGAAGAGGATAGACCTTACGAATGCCATTATCTAAAGGATCTGCTGGAGGATAGGGTAGCTAGAATAGCCAAAATGCATGAGGATGAAAGTTATACATACAATATGGATGATAATTATTGGTGCGCCACATGTGGATCCCATTCTCATAAAAAGGATTCCAAGACAGGGTATTGTTGGTATTGCGATACAGTTAATTGGGTTAAAGAGGATGGGAAGGATGTTGGAATATAAAAACAAGCAATTATATAACAAGGAGGAATAAACATGGGAAGAGGTGTTAATACAGGCGCCTTGTCTCCGGTCGGAGGTATCGGGGAAATACGAATGTGAGCAAATCCGCGAAAAATAGTGGCGTACAAAGATTTCGCGAAACAGATGGTCATGGCGCAATACGAATGATAGAGGAGATTGGTGATTAAAACATTAAATAACATTAAACATGAAAAAGAGTAGAAGAATTGTAAAGAAAATGAGCAAGAAGAGCCTTATAAACAAGAAGGCTCTTCGGTATATTATCGCAAACAGTAATTTATGTAAACATGCGATAAGAGAATTGGAATTAGCCGGATATAGCAAAGAAGAGGACGGTCCTAACAAATGGATGCGCGAACAGGTAATAGAAGCTGTTGCGCTGTTCTCTTCTCATGGGAACAGCGGGTTCTCGGCACCATTTGAAATCAATCTCGTCAAGAAACTTTGCAGTTTTGATATAATCTCTCCTTTGAGATTTGATGATGGCGAATGGGGAAAAATAGGCTTAGACGGGAGTTGCCAGAATAAAAGAAAATCATCGATATTCAAAGAGCCGGACGGGAGTATCCATGATGTTGATGCATTTTCAAAAGTTCCTGTAAAAAAGTTTTTATTCGCCACTCGAACGTGGACGGAGAACATCCATAAGATAGGATGGATAGGATGGTTGTTTGAGACGGACGAAAACGGAATACTCACTGGAAGATGTTTTGGTAGATGTAATGTAAAAGACTATCAGAACGGATATATGCCAAAAGGCAAGAAAGAAATACCATGCAGGGAGATAGAGATATCGCCGGACAATTGGATTATGACAGTTGAATCAAACAATGAGGCTTTGATTGAATTGTCAAAGATTTATGATATAGTCTGGCGACAATGCCCTTGCTTGAAAGGCATAATGGATACCAACGTTACACCGGAACTTGAAAGATTGGCATGCGAACAAATGAAGGGATAAACAATGAATGACAAATTTGTAGACATGCCGAAATGCATGGTGGACAAATACGAAACCGCCGACTTTATTGCCAGCGACCCCGTCCAGTTCCCAAGGCGGTATTCCGGGAGGGACGCGGAGGTCAGTGGGTTCATTACTTCGTGGCTCTCGTTCGGGAATCGAAAGGCGATCATCGGGGCGGCGGAGCGGATGGACAGGGAGTTTGGTGGCAGTCCTTACGGGTGGCTGATGGATAGGCAATATGTGAAAGTATATAATTACCTAAAATATAATGATATGAAAATTCAAGTAGAGTTAAATTTAGAAGATGTATTTGAGGAAGCTGTGTACAACGAAGCGACGTTGAAAGAGGAGTTTACCAGCTCGGTCAGGTTAGCTGTAGTACGTGAACTTAAAGAAAAGTTCAAGAATGAGTTGATGAGAGAAATATCCAATCCGATATCAGAGAAAATTGAGGATATAGCGAGGGAATCAATGAGCGATCTCATTGAGAACGCCAGCGAGAAGAAATATAGATTCAGGTTAGATTATATGGATGAGGAGTTGACAGTAGACGAGTTTATAAGAGGCAGGGTGAAGAAAGTTGTAGACAGCAACATCGAGACAATGGTAGAATCAAAAGCCAAATCTTTTGTCAATGAGTTAAGGAAAAGGTATGATATGGCGTTCGCTGCCTTTATCGTGGATAATATGAGAAAGCAAAATATGTTGAAGGACGATAAGATAGCTGAGCTGTTAAAGGACAACCCAAATGAGAAGTAGGGAAGATGCCAAAGGAAGGCGGCGATCTGTGCTCATGACGCCGCCCGTACCGGAGAAGGTCAGGGTATTATCCCCGGCATGGTATAGGGCGGCAGTGGAGTTTCAAGGTAGGCCGGAGCAGGAGCGACTAGCCTTTTGCTCGTGGTGCTGTTGTCATGGAGGGTGTAATTTGTGTACGGACATAAGTAAATACAACATAAAAGGGTTTAAGATATATGGAGGATAATAATATGGAGATGGAGGAACTTAAAAATAAGTATAGTTTTTCCGATGGGTTGATGGAGAAAATAAAACACTCCATTGAGGTATTAAGAAAAGGGGAGGAGTTTGCCCTAAGATTTTACGATAAGGGATATTATCTAGCTTTCAGTGGAGGCAAGGATAGTCAGGCTCTTTACCATATAGCTAAATTAGCCGGCGTTAAGTTCGAGGCTCATATGAATATGACTACAGTGGATCCGGCGAACGTAGTATCTTTCGTGAAGAACAATTACCCAGACATAATAAGGCATGTTCCGGATATTAATTTTTACCAACTTATAAGAAAAAAGAAATGTCTTCCATCAAAAACGCAAAGATATTGCTGTGAAGTCCTCAAGGAGAGAGGAGGCGGAGGTACGGTGACTTTAGTAGGGATAAGGGCGGAGGAATCCAAGACAAGATCTAAAAGGAATGAGATCGGAACCAGTAAAAGAAAGTATGATATATCATTCGATCAGTTTGATGAGCATAAGGAAAAGATGGTCTCTTGTGTTGGTGGAAAGGATAAGGTGATAATATCACCAATATTAGCATGGACGGACAAGGATGTATGGGAGTTCTTGAATAAGATGAATATCAAGCATTGCGACTTATATGACAAAGGGATGAAAAGAATAGGATGTATATTATGCCCAATGTCAAGTATCGGAGAGATGATGAAATATCCGTTTGATTATCCTCATCAGACAAAGAAGTTCCTAAATGAGATAGAGATACTTGTAAAAGACGGTCACTATCAAGAGTTAGGAGAAAATCCAAATATGGTATTAGCGTGGTATTTATCAAAGAGAACAGTGGATGATTTTAAGGGACTGGTGAGAAGAGTACAATCCGGGAAATTCAAGCCTAATAAAAAGAATAGAGAGCTATGGGATAGATTCATAGATTATTTTGATATAAAAAATGCAAAATTTTAAATATGACAAAAAGAGAGGCCATGATATTAGCGTTAGAGGTATTCGCTCAAAGCGTTGATATTTTAATAGAATCGGATAAGGTAAGTAGATCGATACGGACCACGAAAGATTATGATTTGGTAAATATAGCTTTCTATGATTTAGCGGAAAGCCTTCAGAAAAAAGCTGATAGAATGAAAAAGTAAATTAACTATTAATAATCATTATTTAATTTAATTCAAAAACAAAATGTCTACTTTTGTAGACAAATAAAAATTACACATATGAAAAAGAGTAAATTTGTAAAAGAGTTAGAGAAGATCATCGATATGGTTAAGGCCGAGGATGATGGTTTCGAGTATGGTGGTAAAGTCATTTTCTATAAAGAAGATGATGATAACTATGAAATCTCGGTAAAGAACATCGAGATGGATCTGACGGTAGAGGCCAATACTATGGCTAGTATGGATGATAGGACTTTTGCCTGTCTTATGAGTGAGGTCTATAAACAAAAGTTTACAAAGGCTATAACGATATCGGAGGATGAGGATGATGAAGACAATTGATAAGATGACCGATCAGGAGATATATGATCTTACTGATAAGCAGGTAGAGAAATTGATCGTAATAAGATGTGCGGAGGAAGGTGTCAGGTTTATGGATGAGCCTCCAGTTATGAAGACGTATGGCTATAAATCTATTTATCCATCTCATTTCTTCTACTATTTGGAGGGCTTGAATATAGCCGTTCTTGATCAGAATGATGCTATTAAAATAGTTAAGTTATTAAGTGAATTTGATCTATACATGACTAGATATGATTTCACCGTATCCAATGAAAAGCTATACAGCAAATTGGATATAATTAATATCAAACATACTCCGATGTTTGATACGAAAGACGAGGAGACCTATAAGTCTATCAAGGATAAGAACGATAAGATTGAGGCGGAATATAAAGACCAGCTGGAGAGATATGAGAGAAATATGAAGAAAATGAGTAAGATTCGGGCCGAGATATGGGATAAAGTAGCCGATATAAGACATAGGATTGATAATATGAACTATCTTAGGTCGCTTTTTGTAAGGGAATATCTACCACTGGTGGATAATGATACGGATAAGGCTATGATATTTTTCAAGAAGGCTTATGGCGTGGATGATGATACGGAAAGATATATTCGTGAAGGAATAAAAGATTATCCTTTGTTTAACAATAATATAGATTAAAATGCACAATTGGTTTAAATGTACGGTTTCTTATGAGACCGATGCCGAGAACGGCATGAAGAAGAAGGTAAAGGAAGAGTATTTAGTAGATGCCCTTTCTTATACCGAATGTGAGGCTAGAATCATAGAGGAAATGAGACCATTCATCTCCGGTGAGTTTAGCGTTGATATCAAACGATTCAGGATAGCGGAATTGTTTGCCATGGATGGAGACAGGTTCTATAAGGTCACGGCTGATTATATTACGGTAGACGAGAAATCGGGTAATGAGAAACGCAAGGCGTTTAACTACATCGTTCGGGCCAATGACCTTGATCATGCCAAGAAGAACTTCGAGGAGGGCATGAAAGGGACTATATCAGACTTCGTGGTAACCTGTATTAAGGAGGAGAAGAAGTTGATGGATTTCTATGAGTTTGACGGTAAGATCAGGAACCCGGAGAAGCATGAGGATAGTAAGCAATAAAGCTAGCTATGAGACCGCATCATCCGTAGCTGAGAAGTTGATGGAGATAAACAAGATGGAGGGTACGATTTATCGTATCCTCACATTATCTAACAAGACTTATCTGGCGTCTAAACTAGGATATAGTAGGTCAGGGTTCTATAAGAAAATACAGAACAGGAACTTTAATATCCGGGAACTAGCTCAGATATTCGACACGATCATCAATTTCAAGGATCAGGATTGGACGAAGGGTAAAATAGATAGGCTTAAGAGATATAGAGCCATGAGCCTCATGGAGTTTAATAAAAGTTATAAAAAGAAAAAAGCATGAAGGGTAGGATGTTACCATGTGAGAGGTGCGGCAGGATAGTAGCCATAAGGAGCAAGGGGTTGTGCCCTGCGTGCCGGGCTAGGGAACTACCGCCAAAGGGAAGGGCGGCGATACGGGTGAAGGCCAAGCCAAAGGGGAAGAGCCTAGCCGTTTTCTTTGGCGCCCATGTGGCTAGATTGAGTATGACAAGGAGATCTGCTACCGGCGCATACATACCATACCCGGGGGTAAGCAACATATGCCACTTATACCCTAAACGGAAATATAAATCAGTTGCTG
>ENA-UERG01000468-UERG01000468.1-human-gut-metagenome-genome-assembly--contig:-NODE-468-length-39418-cov-32.972370_pt1 | contig 39418 bp, 27 predicted proteins | sample MGYA00242954_ERZ507954 | MGnify/ENA primary metagenome ERZ507954 (study PRJEB26167, sample SAMN06115478) | human gut metagenome | host: Homo sapiens | place: China:Sichuan | collected 2015-01-21...
ATTGAGACGAGTACGGACGTGTGCTCAGTGGCAATTAGTGATAGTGGACAGGTGATTTTCAACCAGGAAGATCACACAGGTCCGAACCATGCTGTTAAGTTGGGTGTGTTTGTGGATGAGGCTCTTGATTTCCTCGATTCTCATGGTCTTCCGCTGGAGGCTGTGGCGGTAAGTTGTGGTCCGGGTTCCTATACCGGATTGCGTATCGGTGTGAGTATGGCGAAGGGCATCTGTTATGGTCGCGGTGTGAAACTCATCGCTGTTCCAACACTCGAACTGATGGCAGTGCCTGTATTGCTTGGCGAACATCCTGAGGAGGAAGACGCCCTCATCGTACCTATGCTCGACGCCCGCCGCATGGAGGTATATGCCGAAGTGCTCGACCGCGCCCTGAAGGTGGTTCGCCCTATTCAGGCTGATATTGTGGATGCTGATACCTACAAGGAATATCTGGACCAGCATCATGTGTACTTCTTCGGAAATGGCGCTGCCAAGTGTATGGAGACCATCAACCATCCGAATGCTCACCTCGTAGAGGGCATTGAGCCTTTGGCTAAGAATATGGCTCCGCTGGCAGAGAAGCGTTTTGTAGAGGGCAAGTTCGAAGATGTGGCATATTTCGTGCCTTTCTATCTCAAGGATTTCGTGGCTAAGATGCCAAAGAAACTGCTCTAGAATTATTGATTATATAAAATATTGTAAGAATGAATATAGAAGGATTAGACTATAATACCCAGAGAGCTAAGCTCATTCTGCCTGAGTATGGCCGTGAGATTCAGCAGATGGTAGACCATTGTCTGACGCTTACCGACCGTGAAGAGCGCCAGCGCTGTGCAGAGACCATTATTGCAGTCATGGACCGTATGTTCCCTGAGAACAGAGGGGTAGAGGACCATGAGCAGAAACTTTGGGACCAGCTTGCCATCATGAGCAATTTCCAGCTCGACATCGATTTCCCTTATGATGTATCGGATGCTGTGAAGATAGCAACCAAGCCGGAGCCTTTGCCATATCCTATGCAGCACATCCCGGTGCGCCATTATGGAGCTATGCTCTTCGAGATTTTCGAAAAGCTGAAGACGATGGAACCAAGTGAGGAGCGCGATAAACTCGTGGAGCTTACTGCCAACCAGATGCATCGCGACCTGGTAACCTGGAGTCATGGCTCCAGTGATGTAGCCAAGGTAGCTTCCGATCTGGCACGTTTTACCGATGGCAACATCCAGCTCGATCTCGATACCTTCGTTTTCGAGAAGATTGAGGCACAGCCTAAGAATGTAAATAATAATAAGAAGAAAAAGTAATCCACATTATATATAGTAGACAAGCTTATGGAGTCTTTCATCATAGAGGGCGGTCATCCGCTCAAAGGTACTATCATACCTCAGGGCGCCAAGAACGAGGCCCTGCAGGTTATCTGTACCACAATCCTTACCGACGAGCCTGTGCGCATCACCAACGTGCCGGACATCCTGGATGTGAACAACCTGATTAAGTTGCTCCAGGAGATAGGTGTCAAGGTAACCAAGCACAGTCGTCACGACTATACATTCCAAAGTGATGAGTTGAAACTCGATTATCTCGACAGTCTGGAGTTTGTGAAGAAATGTTCTTCTCTTCGTGGTAGTGTGCTCATGATAGGTCCGCTGCTCGGTAGATGTGGCAAGGCTACCATAGCTCAGCCGGGTGGCGATAAGATAGGTCGTCGCCGTCTGGATACCCACTTCCTGGGCTTCAAGTATCTGGGCGCCAACTTCGTTCACGATGATGAGCGTAATGTTTACCAGATACAGGCAAAGAAGCTGAAGGGCTGCTATATGTTGCTCGATGAGGCTTCGGTTACCGGTACCGCCAATATCATCATGGCATCAGTATTGGCAAAGGGCACTACCACCATTTATAATGCAGCTTGCGAACCATATATCCAGCAGCTCTGCCATCTGCTCAATGCGATGGGCGCTCAGATCAGCGGCATCGCCAGCAACCTGCTCACCATCGTGGGTGTTGATAAACTGCATGGTGCCGAGCATCGCATCTTGCCTGATATGATTGAGGTAGGTTCGTTCATCGGTATGGCGGCAATGTGTGGTGAGGGTGTCCGCATCAAGAATGTGTCTGTCAAGGATTTGGGCATTATTCCTGATGCATTCCGCCGCCTGGGAGTGAAGATAAAGATAGAGGACGATGACCTTGTGATTCCAGAACAGAAACATTATGTCATCGATTCATTTATTGACGGCACCATTATGACGCTTGCCGATGCCCCTTGGCCAGGACTCACTCCAGACCTTCTCTCCGTGCTCCTCGTAGTGGCTACCCAGGCTCGTGGCAGCGTCCTCTTCCATCAGAAGATGTTCGAGAGCCGCCTCTTCTTCGTGGATAAACTGATTGATATGGGTGCGCAGATCATTCTCTGTGATCCTCACCGTGCTGTGGTGGTAGGTCATGACCATAAGATCAAACTGCGTGCTGGCAGAATGACCAGTCCTGATATCCGTGCCGGTATTGCCCTGCTGATTGCTGCCATGAGTGCCAATGGTACCAGCCGCATTGCCAATATCGCCCAGATAGACCGTGGTTACGAGGATATCGAGCATCGCCTTAATGCGCTGGGTGCCAAGATAACCCGTGTCTGCGACTAAGTAAGTGAAGAGTGAAGAACGAAGAGTGAAGAATTCAATAGCTTTGCTAATCATAAAGTTCAAAGTTCAAAGCTCAAAGCTCAAAATTCAAAGTAATATGATAAGACGAGACGAAGTATATAAGATAGGTAAGTTGGGCAAGCCTCATGGCGTGAGGGGTGAGATAACTTTCGCCATTACAGATGATGTTTTCGACCGTGTAGATGCCGAGTATCTGGTACTCGACATCGATGGCATCCTCGTGCCTTTCTATTTAGAGGAATATCGTTTTAAGAACGATGAGAATGTGCTCGTGAAGTTTGAGGATATCGATACCCAAGAGCAGGCACGCAACTATACCGGTTGCGAGGTTTTCTTCCCACGTCATCTCTCTGACAGTGATGAAGAGAACATGAGCTGGGCAGAAATCATCGGTTTCCACCTGGTAGATGCTGTAAGCGGCAAGGTGGTAGGTACCATAGAACATGTAGACGATTCTACCCTCAACCTTCTTTTCGAGGTAACAACCGATGCAGGTGATGAAATCCTCATCCCTGCCAGCAACGACCTCATCGAAGAGGTGAGCGCTGAAAAGAAAGAAATCAGAATGGCAATTCCAGAGGGATTGCTCGACTTATAAAGTGAAGAAATATGAAGAAACAACAGATATGTATTCTCGGTTCTACGGGAAGTATCGGTACACAGGCGCTGGATGTCATCGAGCAGCATAGTGACCTTTACGAGGTGTATTGCCTCACCGCCAACAACCGAGTGCAGGAACTTGCCGAGCAGGCTCGCAAGTTCCATCCGGCTGCTGTGGTCATAGCCAATGCGGCTCGCTACGAGGAGCTGAAGGATATGCTCAGTGATGAGCCTGATATCAAGGTTTATGCCGGTGCTCAGGCGCTTTGCGATATCGTACAGGCTGAGCCTATCGATATGGTGCTGGCTTCCATGGTAGGCTTCTCGGGCCTGGAACCAACCATCCATGCCATCAAGGCGCGTAAGAAGATATGTCTTGCCAACAAGGAAACGCTGGTGGTTGCGGGTGAGCTGATCTGCAATCTTGCACAGGAATATCATGTGCCTATCCTCCCTGTTGACAGCGAGCATAGTGCCATCTTCCAGAGTCTGGTGGGTGAGGGCGACAACGAGGTAGAGAAGATTCTCCTGACCTGTTCGGGTGGTCCTTTCCGTAATTATACCCACGAGCAGTTGGAGAAGGTGACTGCTGCCGATGCCCTCAAGCATCCTACCTGGGATATGGGTGCCAAGATAACCATCGATTCGGCTTCGCTCATGAACAAGGGCTTCGAGGTGACAGAAGCTAAATGGCTCTTCGGGGTTCCGGCTGATAAGATAGAGGTGCTTATCCATCCGCAGAGCGTTGTGCATAGTGCCGTTCAGTTTGTTGATGGTGCTGTCAAGGCTCAGTTGGGTGTGCCAGATATGCGTCTGCCTATCCAGTATGCCTTCTCTTTCCCTCAGCGTCTGCATCTGAATGGCGATCGTCTCGACCTCTTCAAGACGCAGGATTTGCAGTTCTTCAAGCCTGATTATCAGAAATTCAAGTGCCTGCAACTGGCTTTCGATGCCATCAGAAAGGGTGGTAATATGTCATGTATTGTGAATGCTGCCAACGAGATAGTGAATGCCGGCTTCCGCAAAGGAGAGTGTGGCTTCCTTCAGATGGCTGATATCATCGAAGAGACGATGGCGAAGGCTACTTTCGACAGTAATCCCGACCTCGATGTCTATCTGCAGACCGATGCTGAGGCTCGCCGCATAGCTACAGAGCTGATGCTCAAGTAATAGTTTATAGTTAATAATTAAAATGAACGTAGGATATAGGGCTCATCATAAAGTTCAAAGTTCCAAGTTCAAAGTTCCAAGTAAATAAGTTCAAAGTTCAAAGTAAATAAATGGAAGTATTTTTGATCAAAGCGTTGCAGCTGATGCTGTCGCTTTCCATCTTAGTGTTGCTCCATGAGGGCGGACACTTCTTCTTCTCCAAACTCTTTGGTGTAAGAGTGGAGAAGTTCTATCTGTTCTTCGACCCTTGGTTCCATCTCTTCGAGTTCAAGCCAAAGAATTCGGATACTACCTATGGTTTGGGATGGTTGCCGCTCGGAGGATATTGTAAGATTTCGGGTATGATAGATGAAAGTTTCGATACCGAACAGATGAAACAGCCGGAACAGCCATACGAGTTTCGCAGCAAACCGGCATGGCAGCGCCTGCTCATCATGATAGGTGGCGTGCTGGTTAACTTCGTGCTGGCTCTCTTCATCTATTCCATGATTCTGTTCCATTGGGGCGACAATTATGTGGCTACCCGCGATATGAGTTATGGTATGAAGTTCAATACCGAGGCAAAGGCATTGGGCTTCCAGGATAAGGATATTCTGGTAAGCACCGATCTGGGTGAGTTCAAGACCTTTGATGGCGATCTGTATCGTAATCTCTCTGAGGCTAAGCAGGTCAATATCATCCGTCAGGGCAAACCGATGACGCTTAATCTGCCAGGTGATCTCGATATGCTCAGTATGATTAAGAGCAGTCCTCGCTTCGTAGATGTGTATGTACCGCTGCAGATTGATAGTGTGATGAAGGATTCACCTGCCAGCAAACTCGGTTTGACAAAGGGTGATCAGATTCTTGCTATTAATAATAAAAAGGTAGTCTCTTTCAACGAATTTCAGATAGAATTGGGTAGAGTAGAGGATGTGCTTGCTTCGGCTGAGACGCCGCAGGATAGTGCCAGAGCACTTACAGCTCAGGTTACTTATCTCAAGGCTTCTGGCGATACCGTCAAGTCAAGTGTTCTCCTGCAGTCTACCGAAGAGGGTGTGAAGTTTGGTTTCTACAATCATCCTGTCATGCTCGATTATAAGATTACTCATGTCAACTATGGCTTCTTCGAGAGTTTCCCTGCCGGCATCAAATACGGCTGGAATGTCTTGGCCGGTTATGTGGGCGATATGAAGTATGTCTTCTCTAAGGAAGGCGCCAAGAGTCTGGGTGGTTTCGGTGCGCTGGGCAGTCTCTTCCCATCTGTATGGGATTGGCATGCATTCTGGCTTATGACAGCGTTCCTGAGTATCATTCTTGCCTTCATGAACATTCTTCCTATCCCTGCTCTTGATGGTGGACATGTGTTCTTCCTTCTCTATGAGATTATCACAGGTCGCAAACCGGGCGATAAGTTTATGGAGCGTGCTGAGTATATTGGTTTCGGCATACTGATTCTTCTGCTTGTCGTTGCCAACCTGAACGATGTATTGCGACTCTTCGGCATCTTGTAATGCCGGGGGATCGCGAAAATAAAGGTCAAAAAAAAGAGGGTGTGTCATAAATTAATGACACACCCTCTTTTTTTTTGAGTTTATTCTTTTATACGTATTATACGTATCTGATAATCTGTCCTACACTAACCTTCTTGTCTTTGCGGTAGCCGTTGAGTCTGCAGATCTGCTCTACAGTTACGCCACGCTTTTCAGCGATAGAACTAAGCGTTTCGCCTGGCTTTACCTTGTGGTAGAGCTTCTCGTGGCCAGCAGGCAGTTCGTAGTATCTTCCCACTTCGCCGCCGTTAACCTGCTCTCTGGTGTAACCACCGTTGCCAACCTTGCCGCGGGCAGCATTGGCATCAGCTGATTCGCTTTCGTAGGTATCACGGTTAAAGCTGTAGAAGTCGCCTGTAACGTCCTGGTTGCGGAAGTCGAAGAAGAGTGCCGGGTTCAGAGCCACACCACAGAGACGGGTCTCAAAGTGGAGATGCGAACCGGTACTTCTACCCGTGTTACCACCCAAGCCAATCACATCGCCGGCTCTTACCTCTTCGCCCTCAGTAACGAGCTGCTTAGAGAGGTGACCATAGATGGTCTCCAAACCATTATGGTGACGAATCACGATGTACTTACCGTAACCACCGCCTTCATATCTTACGATGCGAACTCTGCCTGAAAAGGCTGAGCGGATTGAGTCGCCAATATAAACCTTGATGTCCATACCTTTATGTTGGCGGCCAAAGCTAGCACGGTAACCGAAGTTACTTGTGACAACGCGACTAGGAGTTGGCATGCAGAAATGACGGAGATCGATGCGGAAGCGCTCAGGCAAGGTTGTAGCCTTGTGAGCGTACTTGTTAGAGAAATCCTCATACAGCTCGGCTGCAGGGTTTTCTCTATCTTCAATCATTCGATAATGCGACACCGCGAGTGTGTCGAGCGATTTCATTCTGTGGTCTACAGGTGCCTGTCTTGCCAATAGGTCTTGTCCGCAAACGGGAGAAGCTGTTAGCGCCAACAAAGCAACGACCGAAATTTTCTTTATACTCTTTTTAAAACTCATACTACTTTTTCTATTTTCTTTTTTAGGTTCGTGTCAACAGCGCAGAATCATACAAGAAATTCTGCAAAAACCACTAAGGCAAATGCCTTCATGTAGCGGTTTTGTTATATAGACGTTGCAAATATAACAAAAAAACTTCAAAAAACCAAAGTTGTTAAAGCCAAAAGGGCGATATTTAACGCCCTAGCCTTTTTTTTAACTTACATTAGGAAAATGAGATGCAAGGAGTTGACTTTTAGTACGTTTCATGCTTTTGTAGCATTCTCAACAGAGCCACGGCAGGAGAATGCCCCATGAAAATATACTTTTTTACCTCCGGACTGGTGAATCTGAGGCATTCCTGATAAGCGCGGTAGAGGTCGTTGAGATTGATGGTAAATTCCTTACCCGATGACTCTCTGATACCGATAATCATCTTTGCCGTGACATGCAGTTTGACGTATCTGATGCCTGTTGCGCTTTCTATTTCTGTAATGTTTTCGAGAATGGCTCTCATTTCTTCCAGGGTTATTTCTGGTCGCGGCTCTCTGATAGCCGGCTTTCTTCTTCTATCCATAATTATACTTTTTACTTTTGGGACAGGCGATGGAATCGCCTGGAACGGGGGTGAGGCTGCTTGATAGCTGAAGCCACCTTTTAGCCTTGCTTTCTGATAACAGGAACTGCTTTTGTTTGCTTTCTGATAACAGGAATAGCTTTTGCTTGCTTTCTGATAGCAGGAACTGCTTTTGCTTGCTGCTTTAGCTGATGGCTGCCCAGTTGATATGGGTTTTCTTCAAATCCCTGAGGCGGTTCCAGAGCAGGGCGTTGTGAGGAGCATTGCATTCAGGATCGTTGTCGATGATTTCCTGTGCTTCTGTGCGTGCCAGTTGTACCAGCTGACCGTCTCTGGCAATATTCGCTATCTTCAGGTCGAAAGCCATGCCGCTCTGCTGCGTTCCCTCCAGGTCGCCGGGACCACGGAGTTTCAAGTCGGCCTCGGCGATACGGAAACCGTCGTTCGTATCGCACATGATATCAATACGTTTGCGGGTTTCTTCAGAGAGCTTATAGTTGGTTACCAGAATGCAGTAGCTCTGGTCGCAGCCTCTTCCTACACGGCCTCGCAGCTGGTGCAACTGGGAGAGACCGAAGCGCTGTGCATCCAGGATAACCATCACAGAAGCATTGGGCACATTTACACCAACTTCTATTACGGTGGTGGCAACGAGAATCTGTGTTTCGCCCTTTACAAACTGCTCCATCTCTACCTCCTTTTCGGCAGATTTCATCTTGCCATGAATCTTACTCAATTTGAATTCCGGGAATGCCTGTTTCAGCGTTTCGTAACCTTCTTCCAGGTTCTTCAGGTCGCTCTTCTCACTTTCCTTGATCAGCGGAAAGACGATATATACCTGTCTGCCGAGATTAATCTGGCGGCGGATGCTCTGATAGAGGCTGGTGAGTTGGGTATCAAACTTATGTAGCGTCTGTATCGGTTTTCTGCCCGGTGGCAGTTCATCAATCACGCTCACGTCCAGGTCACCATAAATGGTCATGGCGAGGGTGCGGGGGATAGGAGTGGCGGTCATCACGAGGATATGAGGCGGATTCTCGCTCTTGTTCCACAGCTTGGCTCTCTGTGCTACACCGAAGCGATGCTGCTCATCGATGACGGCTACGCCTAATCTTCTGAAAACCACCGGGTCTTCGAGGATGGCATGGGTGCCCACCAGAATCTGGATGTCGCCCGTAGCCAGGTCGGCAAGAATCTTTTCTCTCTTCTTTCCCTTTACGATGCCTGTGAGCAGTTCTACCCGGATGTCCATTCCCTGCAGGAAGTCGCAGATAGTTTGCAGATGCTGCTCGGCAAGAATTTCGGTAGGTGCCATCATACATGCCTGATAACCATTGTCCAGCGCAATGAGCATGGTCATGAGTGCCACGAGCGTCTTGCCTGAACCCACATCACCCTGCAGAAGACGGTTCATCTGTCTGCCGCTGCACATATCGGCTCTGATTTCATGCATCACCCGTTTCTGGGCCCCTGTCAGTTCGAAGGGCAGATGATGGGCATAGAACCCGTTGAAGATGTCAGCGATGCGGTTGAAGACATAGCCCCTGAACTTGCGGCGCTGGTCGGTGGCATACCTTAATATATTAAGCTGCACATAGAAGAGTTCCTCAAATTTAAGGCGTACCTGAGCCTTCTGCATCTCCTGATGGGAATGCGGATAATGAATCATGCGGATGGCTGCATCGCGCGAAACCAGATGCAGACGGTCTACGATATGGCTGGGCAGCGTTTCGGGAAGAGGAGGAAGAATGGTGACCAACTGTTTGGTCATCTTCTCTATGGAACGTGAGGTGTAGCCGCGTTTTCTCAGGTTCTCGGTAAGCGAGTAGTAGGGCTGCATGCCCATCTCTGAAATCTGGAGATTGGTGGCATCGTCCATATCGGGATGGGTAAACTGGAATCTGCCGTTGAAGATGGTTGGCTTTCCGAAAACGAGATATTCGGTTCCCACCTTATAGGTCTTCATGATGTATTGGGCACCGCGATACCAGATGAGGTCAGCCACACCGTAGCCGTCTGAGAAATGGGCTACCAGCAGCTTGTTGCGCTTACCGGTATCTATCTCATCGTAGCTGAGTATCTTGCCTTTGAGTTGTACAAAGGGCATGTCGGCATTGAGTTCGCTGATGTGGAAAACCTTGGAGCGGTCTACATATTTATATGGATAGTATTCCAGCAGGTCACAATAAGAGTTGATGCCGAGCTCCTTGCTCAGTATCTCTTTCTTCTTGGGTCCTACCCCTGGCAGGAACATGATGTCTTGGTCTAAAATACTATTCATAATGATGCAAAAGTACAACATTATGGCAAAACAGCCAAAATGTTTAACTCTTTTTTTCCGCAATTGTGGCTTTTTTATTTGTTTATATTGATTTTTCTTCGTACCTTCGCACCGAATAAGATTAAAACTTTCATGAATAGTAAGAAAAGATATATGGTGATAGTTTTGCTGGCGCTTCTGGTTGTGTCGGCAATGGCATATAATGACGAGGCTAAGCCTTGGACCTTCTGGAACTGGAAGTATGACTCCGTTTCCAGACCGGGTATTCATGCCGATCTGACGGGTATGAAGAATGTAGGTATGGGCGGTATCTGGCTGATGCCGGTACGTGAAGCCGGTGAGTGTCTGGAATTTCAGGACGGGGTGGCACAGCTATCGCCTGAGTTCTGGAAGATGATGGATTATTCCTTCCAGCTAGCCGACTCTCTCGATTTTGACATGGGCATCCATGTCTTGCCTGGCAATCCGCTTGTCCTCCCTGCTGAATCGATGCAGAAGGTTGTCTGGACCGATACCATCATGAAGGGCGGAAAGAAGATTGAAGGCTTGCAGATGTGGCTGCCCGAGAGTTATAAGGACGGAAAGATGCAGTCTGCCGGAAGCGAAGGTGGATATTATCAGGATATTGCTGCTTTTGCCATCCGCTTTAAAGGAAAAACGGGTCCTGCCTGGCGCAACGCAACCGATTCGGCTGCCCGGAGCGAGGCGGTGCCGATGACTGATGTGCTCCCCTTGAAGATGGAAGGGGGAATGGTGATGGGTGTCATGGTGAATGGTATCTTGCAGAATAAGTTGCCTAAGGGCTCCTGGTGCCTGTTGCGGATGGGACATACCTCAACGGGACAGACTCATGCAACGGATGGGAAAGGTATGGGACTTGAGGTGGACAGGTTCTCACCGGCAGCCGTAAAGAAACTATTCGATTCCTGGTATGCGCCGTTACTGAACCGTCCGCATGGCGATGTGGTGTCGTATCTGTATATCGACCCGAGAGAGTGGGGCAGCCAGAACTGGGGTTGTCAGTTTGCCGAAGAATTCAAGGTGCGCCGCGGCTATGATCTCATCCCTTATCTTCCTGTCATGGCAGGTGTTCCGCTGGAGTCGGCTTCCCGATACAAACAGGTACAGAATGATATCCGTCTCACCATTGAGGAACTGGTAAAGGAGAAGTTCTTCCAGACCTTCACCCGTCTGGCAGAAGAACAGTATGTTGAGGCTTCTTGTGAGCCTATCCCGCGTACCGATCATCCCGACGATATGTTCCGTGCCGTAAGCAGAGCCCATATCTATAATGAAAATCCGGTCCAGGCTGTGGCTTGTACAGGAAACTATGGCGCACAGAACGGAACGCCCGCCTTGCTCAAACCTTTGATAGACCGCCACCTGGCGCTTGGCATCAACAGGTTCATTTTCCAGCATGATATTGTCCGGCATCCAGAGGCTCGAGGTTTCATGGATTACATCACCATGTGTCAGCATTATCTGCAGCAGGGCAGACCGGTGGTTGATATCGCTGTGTTTCATCCTTCGGGAAACCCCGAACAGAAGAACAGCTATCGTGCCCCTCGTGGTTACAAATACGATTTGATTAACAAGGATGCCTTGCTGAAATGGAATTTCGAATACAGTCCGAAAGGTAAACTGCCTGGAAATCAGGATTATCGCATTCTCGTGGTTTCGCAGCCGGATAGCTCTCTCTCTGCTGAGATAAAAGCGAAACTGGAGGAATTGCGTGAGGAAGGCATCGTCATCATCGACAAGCCTTATCAGACGAAGAACTTCTCGCAGTATGGCATCGATCCGGATGTCATACTGCCTGAGAATATGGATTATGCCCACCGTCTGGTTCTGGAGGCAACGGGCAGGAAGGATATCTATTTCCTGATTAATCAGGAGAATAAGGAGCGCCAGATTACGGCAACCTTCCGTACCGGTACTTCCAGAATCCGCCAGATAGTGAACTTGAACTTGCCAGCTTATGGCTCAGTCTTCGTCATCCTGTCTAACAGGGATGACATGCAGATTATCAGCCCAGCAAAGCTTCCGCTACCTTGATGTCGAATGGAGTGGTAATCTTGATGTTCTCACGGTTACCCTCTACCATTGCAACCTGACAGCCAAGACTTTCTACCACCGAAGCATCATCGGTAAACTGTTCCTTGTATTCCTGGTTGAAAGCCTGCTTTGCCAGACCGATGTCGAAGGTCTGGGGAGTCTGTACCACGCGGTAATCGCTGCGCAGCACGTTCTTGCCGCCTCCGTGCTGGTCGATATAGCGCAGGGTGTCGGTTACGGCATATACAGGGATGGCTGCATATTCTTCGCGAGCCGTCTCGAAACATTCCTCGATGACTTCTTTAGATACGAATGGGCGCACGCCGTCGTGAATACCCACTACGCCATCTTCATTATCAGGAATGAGTGCCAGTCCGTTTTTGGATGACTGGAAACGGGTGTCGCCACCATTGGCTATCTGGTGCTTGATGCTGAAATGATGCTCCTCGCAGAGCTGGTGCCAGTATGCCTGCTGACTCTCCGGCAGAACCAGAATGATGTTCAATGCAGGGTCATATTCATGAAACCGCTCTATGGTGCGCATCAGGATAGGCTTGCCCGCTACCGGCAAGAACTGTTTTGGAATCTCACTTCCCATGCGGAGGCCTTTCCCTCCGGCTACTATGATTACGTAATCCACGATGTTACTAATTAATAGTTTTAATTTATAGTTTATAGGGCTTACTTGCTTTGCATGAGATGATCATACATCATGCCATCCTGCAGGGCAGCTACGGTTTCCTTGCTTACGAAATAGCTCAATATCTTATAGGCGTATGGGAGGGTTGCAGCAGGACCTTCGCCCGTAATCACGTTGCCGTCTTCCTGGAAGAGGGTGGCGGTATATTCGGTGTTCTCGCCGAAATACTGCTCGAAACCAGGATAACAGGTAGCCTTCTTTCCTTCGAGGATGCCTGTGCTTGCCAGAACCATTGGGGCTGCGCAGATGGCACCGATTCGCTTGCCAGCCTTGTGCTGTGCGATGAGCGCCTGGCGCACACCTTCGTGCTCATTCAGGTTTGTACTTCCTGGCATTCCGCCCGGAATCATCAGCATGTCAGCATCTTCAAAGCTGGCAATATCCTCAAACTTCAGGTCAGCCTTGATGGTTACACCATGCGATGTTTCTACCCATTCTGTACCCGTTACACTTACAGTCTTGATGTCTACACCACCTCTACGGAGGATGTCTACAGGAGCCAATCCTTCGATTTCCTCGAAGCCATTAGCAAGAAATTCATATACCTTAGCCATAATTTATTTGTTTTTTGTCTTGTTATTCAAATAATATGATTACCTTTGCAAAAGTAAGAATAATTATTGAAATAACAAAATAAATGGCACAGCAACATTTAAAATTCGCAATATTTGGTAATGAATACCAGGCTAAGAAGTCGGCTTCGATAGAGAAAATCCTTCTTTATCTCGAAAAGAAGGAGGCTGAAGTTTATGTGGAGAATGCTTATTACGAGTTTCTTACCCGCGACCAGCATCTTGATGTGAAGGCGGCTGGAGTGTTCGAGGATTACAACTTTGATGTGGATTACGTCATCTCTATGGGTGGTGACGGTACCTTCCTGAAGGCAGCGAGCCGTGTGGGAGCCAAGGGTACACCTATCATCGGTGTGAATATGGGCCGGTTGGGCTTCCTTGCCGATGTGCTGCCAAGCGAGATAGAGTCGGCGCTGGACAGTCTTTATGCCGGTGATTGTCTGATAGAGGAGCATGCGGTGATTCAGGTGGAGGCAGAAGGTGGCATTCTTGCCGGCAATCCGTTCGCCCTCAACGATATCGCCGTACTGAAGCGTGATGATGCTTCGATGATTTCTATCCGTACGCAGGTTGATGGCGAATTCCTCGTTACTTATCAGGCTGATGGACTGATTGTTACCACGCCAACCGGTTCTACGGCATACAATCTCTCGAATGGCGGACCTATCATCATTCCGCAGAGTGGCAGCATCTGTCTTACTCCGGTGGCTCCTCACAGTCTGAACATCCGTCCTATCGTCATCAACGATACGGCAGTCATCACGCTCGATATCGAGAGTCGCAGCCACAACTATCTGGTAGCCATCGATGGACGTAGTGAGCGTATGACGGAGGAAACCCGCCTTATCATCCGCAAGGCTCCTCATAGCATCAAGATTGTGAAGCAGCGCAACCAGCGTTATTTCTCTACCCTGAGAGAAAAACTGATGTGGGGTGCTGACCAGCGCGAAAGATAATTAGAATAAGAAAATAATTAAAATAAGAAAAGAGGTATATCCCGAAGATGAATCTTGGGTATACCTCTTTTTCCTAACCTAAAACAACTAACTAATAATTTTGTTCACACAAAACTAAACCTAAAAACATAAACCTTAATAAACCTAAAAACTTAAAAACTTAAAACTGAAAAACTTAAACTAAAAACTGAAACTATTCTTTGAACTTATTTGTTGTATTCTGCAGTAACATCCTTCACTTTATATTTCTTACCTTCTTTGGATGTTTCGATTTCGAAGTAAGCCGTACTGGTGAGACCTGTTATATCTACAGTCTGCGGCTTATCTGTACCTGTACTATTGAATATGACATTTACCACCTCGGTTGCATTATCAATGCTGACTTCCTTGTAGTACCATGTCTTACCACCGATGGGCTTTGTTTCTGTCATCTTTTCACCAGGCCACTCAACAGATGGTGCTTTCTTCCATGTATAGCAGTATAATGGGCTCCATTTCACAGCATCGGCATTCACATAAACCATAAATTTATATGCCTTGAACTTCTCAATCGTATATTGATGAGTGGCGATATTTCTAACTTCACCATTCACAAGCAATCCAACCTTCAAGGTACAAGTACCATTGATGCTGATTTCCTTACCACTTTCTACAGTTGTGCTCTTTGCAGTAGGGGTAGAGCCGTCCAAGGTATAAACCAATTTGGCTCCCTCTGTCTGGCTGACTGCAGTAAGTGTGGTCTTGAACCCTTCCTCGTATGAGCCAGAAGGCATGCTTGTCCAAGAGGTCTCTGCATCATTAGAGAGGAAATAGGCATAGTGATAACCGGAAAGAATCTTCGTATAGCCTGTTTCTCCTGCATATCCTGCTGCATCATTACCTACAGCCACAAGAAGTTTGTGCTTAGTACCAGTCACTTCATTGACATATAAAGTATTCTGGCATTTCATGTTTGCGTAATTGCTCATATTGGTGATACCAGCATATTTACGAGCAGCAATCATCTCCTTCAACTCAGGCTTGTAATCTCTCCAGTGTGGCTGGAAGATACAAGGTGTGCCTGGCATAGCAAGCAGATATGCATTTGCTGCAAGAGTATCTCTTTTCAGAGGATCGTTCTGTGAATCGGCAGAGCGATACTGGGTATCATGATTCTCGACGAAAGTAACTGCATAACGACGATAATTGGCATCGTGCATAAGATTGTCGTTACTCTTCAACTTTGTCCAGTTTGGAGCTGCAACAACCTTATTATCTCTTACGCCGATAGCGTCACGAACATTATAACGGAACTGGAAGTCGAAGGCTGCGCTCTTCTTGTTAGTTCTATTTATCCAACTTTCTATTTTGTCGTTACCATCCCAGTATTCACCTACAGAGTATTCTACACCTGTGGCATCATTATAGTCGGCAACATGGCTACCATCGAAACCTTTCACCATATCATAGCGGAAACCGGTGTAACCCAAATCATCCTTCAGATATTTCAGATACGCTTTGATCACCTTCTGCACATTTTCGCTTTTGTGGTCGATGTCACGGCAACCTCCAAAGTCGGTTCCCTCATCATTGTTCTGGCTGAGGCTTACCCCGTCTGTGGCAGCCTGGGTTGCTGTTGTTCCGCCATCATCATTCTTGCAGATGTCTGTAGATTGCATCTGGTAGGTCACTCCCTTATATGTTTCAGCAGGGAATGTATACCAGCCCTCCGTATTGCGGTGGTTGATGACTACATCAGCAATAGCACCTATACCAGCGGCTTTAAACTTAGTAATCAGACTTCTGAGCTCAGCCTCAGATCCGAAAGAAGAGTTCTGATTAAAATAGTAATATGGCATATAACCCATCACCTGAGTGGTCTCCAAACATTTTCCGCTTTGTGGAAGCCAAACAAGGTCGATATAATTTTTCAGCTCATCAGCCTGCTTCTCTAAGACCTTCCATTGTGATTCATTATAAGAATCCCAAGAGAATCCTTGCAGCATAACGCCGCTATAATCGCTAGCCCAGCCTTGCGAATTGAGACTTGGCTCAGGCTCAGGTTCTGGCTCAGGACTTGGGGTAGGCGCTGGCGTTGGCTCAGGATCTGGAAGATCAGGGTCATTGCTGCTAGAGCATGCTCCAAGTGTGAGTGCCATTGCGGCGATAAGCATAAAATATATCTTCTTCATAATTATCATTGTATTTTCTGATTACTATCTTATGTTAAATTGTAAGTTGTATTCTTTTTCGTTGGCAAAGTTACGATTTATTTCATTAGCTTGTTCAAAAATTGATGCAAATCAAGCAATTTTCTTGTGCAAACGTTTGCATTTACTAATAAAGTTGTTTCTTTAGGTACGTCTTTAGGTACTTTAACTTGAAAGACTTGATGAAGATATATTTTGCTTATAATTTTGCACAGATGAAACAGTAAAGATTATGGCGAAAAAGAGAACTAAAACAAAAGCAAAGGAACCCATCAAGATTTGGGCGAAACCTTTGAAGAATGGCAACAAGGCAATCTATCTGCGTACTTACCAAGCAGGAAGCAAGGGTAGAGGCTATACCTACGAGCGGTTGAAGGGATTGTTGCTGGTAGATGACAAAAGAGGAAGCGACAAGGAGGCTAAGGCAAAGAATGAAGCTACTTTGCGCACCGCTATGCTCATCCGATGTGAGCGAATCAGGGAGTGGAGTATGAGCCACGGTAACTATCAGCGAGAGATGGTGACCAAGGATATGCTCTTAAAAGACTGGATGCTGCTATATGCTGATCAAAAAAGACAGCAGGGACAGAGCGGCAGTCATGCTGTCAACATCCAGCATGCCCTCTTGCATTTGATAAGATACAAGGGTGAGAATATTCGCATGGCACAACTGGACAAGGTGTATTGCGAAGGCTTGGTACAGTATCTGGCTCATGCCAAGACCATTGGTACGGATGTGCCCAAGCGGGGCGAACATCATGAGAAAGACTTGGCGAAGGGTACGGCACGCCTCTATTACAATACGTTTGTTACTGCATTGAATGAGGCGGTGAGAGAAGGTATCATACCTGAGAATCCCACCAAACTACTGAAGAAAGAAGAGAAAAAGCTGATTGGTCAGGGAGAGAGCCGACGCTGCTATCTCAGCATCGAGGAAATCAGATTGTTGATGGCTACTCCTTGCAAGGATGAAACCGTGAAGCAAGCTTTCCTCTTCGCTTGTTTCTGTGGTTTGCGCATCAGTGATGTCAGGACATTGCGATGGGCAGATATCGGAAAAGGTACGGAGGGATACTATATTAGCAAGTTGATGGTGAAGACCCGTCATGTGGTAACGGTACCCTTGTCGGAGAATGCTTTGTCGTGGATGCCAGCAAGAGGACAGGCAAGGGCTGATGACAAGGTATTTGAGCTGCCATCGTTCTTCTCGGTCAACTATCGATTGAAGCAATGGGCTAGGGAGGCAGGCATTGACAAGCCAGTTACTTTTCATGTATCTCGTCATACCTTTGCCACCACCTTGCTCACGATGGGAGTGGACCTCTATACCACCAGCAAACTGTTGGGACATCAAAACATCATAACCACGCAAGTATATGCCGAGATAGTGAACAGAAAGAAGGTTGAGGCGGTGAACCTTTTGGACCAAATCAAGCCTCTTTAGGTACGCTTTTAGGTACATGATGCTTTCAGAAACTTGAAGGAGAGGGCAAGTTGCAAACTTAAAAATCAAGCAAATGATGAAGCAGGTAAAAATTAAATTGCCTCTCAGAGCGTTGACCCTAGCAAGCGGTCTGCTTCTGACGGTGAGTTCCTTTGCGCAGAGTAATGCAATTAAGGGACATGTGAAGGATGCTTCTGGTGAGCCTATTATGGGTGCTACCATTACAGTTAACGGTAAGGCAGTAGGCATTACCGACATGGATGGTAACTTCTCAGTTGATGCAGCGCCAGGTGCCAATCTTACTTTCACCTATCTGGGAATGACACCAAAAACAATCAAAGCAACATCTAACATGATGATTACCTTGGTTGACGACCAGAAGTCTTTGAACGAGGTCGTTGTCATTGGTTATGGTCGCGCTAAGAAGAACGACTTGACTGGTTCTGTTACAGCTATCAAGCCAGATGAGATGTCAAAGGGTATCACAAGCAGTGCCTCTGATATGTTGGTAGGTAAGATTGCCGGTGTTGACGTACAGACTGGTGGCGGTCAGCCAGGTTCTGGAGCACAGATCCGTATCCGTGGTGGTGCCTCTCTGAATGCTTCTAACGACCCTCTCTATGTAATTGATGGTTTGGCTATTGATAATAACAATCTGAAGGGTACAAGTAACGTCTTGGCGATGATTAACCCTAACGATATCGAAAGCTTCACTGTATTGAAGGACGCTTCGGCAACAGCCATCTATGGTTCTCGTGCTTCTAATGGTGTCATCATCATCACCACCAAGAAGGGACGTGCTGGTCAGAGACCTACCGTTACCTATAATGGTGATGTTACCTTGTCAACCATCCAGAAGAAATATGAGGTAATGAATGCCAGCGAATACAAGCAGGCTCTTACCAATCTGGGTATTGACACTAGCGGTTTGGGAACTGCCGATACCGACTGGCAGGACGAGATTTTCCGCACTGCCATCTCTACCAACCACAACATCAGCATACAGGGTGGCTTGAAGAATATGCCTTACCGTGTTGGCTTAGGTTTCGAAGACAACAACGGTATCGTTAAGACCAGCTGGATGAAGCGTTTCAACACTTCTGTCAATTTGGCTCCTTCCTTCCTCGACAAGCACTTGAACATCAACTTCACAGCGAAGTACATGTTCGAAAAGGATCGCTATGCCAATTTTGGTGATGCCATCGGTGCAGCGTTGACCATGGATCCAACACAGCCTGTTCGTGTAAACGATGAGATGTACAATACTGTAGGTGGATATTTCCAGTATCTGGACAACAAAGGCGACAAGATTACAGATCCTAACTGGACAAAGATAGCCAAGAGTCAGGTTCCTCAGAACCCTGTAGCTCTCCTCAACAACCAAAAGATGATAGCCAATACTAATGACATATCTTCAAACTTAGAGGTAGATTATAAGATTCATGGCTTCGAAGACTTGCATTTGCACGCTGCCATCGGTGCACAGTACACTGATGCCAAGCAACATAATGATATTAACAAGTATTCATCATCCAACAACTATTTTGGTTGGTATGGTACTGACCATCAATACAAATACAGCATCGAAGGAAAAGCTTTTGCTGAATATGCCCACAAGTTTGGTGTGCACGACATCGACATCATGGCAGGTGCTGAGCAGAGCCACTATCACAGAACAACCTATAACTTCGGAAGCGGTATCGATGAGTATTTGAGAGATACCAATCCAGAGTTAAAAGATGGAGAATGGAACTACGTGAATAACCCACAATATAAGGCAAACACCATGTGGAAGAGTCACAACTCTTTGGTATCCTACTTCGGACGTTTCAACTATAACTTGCTGGATCGCTATTTGCTTACAGCAACCTTCCGTGCCGATGGTTCTTCTCGCTTCAGAAAGGGTAAGAAGTGGGGTTACTTCCCAGCAGCAGCCTTTGCATGGAAGATCAATAACGAGCCATTCCTGAAGGATGTAAAATGGTTGGATGAATTGAAACTCCGCTTGGGTTGGGGTATGACAGGTCAGCAGAATGGTATTGACGACTTCTACTATACTCCTAAATATACCATCAGCGACACTTATGCACAGTATCCATTTGGTGACAAGTATTATCAGACCATGCGCCCAACAAGATACAACACTGAGCTGACATGGGAAAAGACCACAACCTATAATGGCGGTCTTGACTTCACCGCTCTCAATGGTCGCTTCGGCTTCAATATTGATGGTTACTATCGTAAGACTACCGACCTGTTGGCAACAGTTTCCATTGCCGGTGGTACCAACTTTGGTGACAATCTCTTGAAGAACATCGGTGCTGTAGAAAACTATGGTGTGGAATTGGCATTCAATGTGAAGCCTATCGTCACTAAGGACTTCGTGTGGGATGTAACCTACAACGTAGGATGGAACCACAATGAAATCACAGAGTTAGAGGCTGGTTTGCAAGACTGGGTTTGGACAGGTAGCAAGGTATCTCGTGGTAACAACACATTGGTACAGGTGAACAAGGTTGGCGAACCTCTCAATTCGTTCTATGTTTACCAGCAGGTTTACGACGAGAACGGCAAGCCTATTGAGGGACTGTATGTTGACCGTGATGGTAACGGCAAGATTGATAATGACGACCGTTATTGCTACAAGAGCCCAGCTCCTGATGTCATCATGGGTTTCACCACCAAGTTCATCTATAAGAACTGGGACTTCAGTGCTGCCTTCCATGCATCTATCGGCAACTATGTGTACTACGATTTCTTGAACTCAAAAGCTGAGTTGATGAAAATCAACGATACCAATCTCTTCAGAAACACAACTGCAGAGGCCGTCAATCTTGGCTTTAAGGGTACAACAGATCTCACCACCAATACCAGTGACTACTTTGTACGCAATGCTTCTTACCTGAAGTGCAGCAACATGACTTTGGGATATAGCTTCCCAGCATTGATCAAGGCAGGTGCAGAGAAGATTTGCAGCGGACGCATCTTCTTCACCGTACAGAACCCATTCATCATTACCAAGTACAAGGGTATCGACCCAGAGGTAAGCAGTGGTATCGACAGTAATCCTTACCCACGTCCAATAAGCTTCCAGCTTGGTTTGAATCTTAACTTCTAAAAATAAAAAAGGAGACAATTATGAAAAAAATATTTATAACGACTGCAATGGCGAGTGTTTTGTGCATGGGCTTTGTCTCTTGCGCAGACGAACTGAATATCAAATCCATTGACCCACAGTCTACCCCAACATATACAGTAGAGGGTCTCTTGGCCAAGCAGTATGCTACTCTTGGTCTTACTGGACAGAAAGGTCCTGCTGGTTCAGCAGACTTGAGTTGCGATGAGGGTGAGAGCGGATTCATCCGTACCATTTTCAACCTGCAAGAGTTGATGACTGACGAGACAGCATGGGCATATCAGGCCGATAATGCCATCGCTCCTATCACCAATTTAAGTTGGAATAGCGGTAATGACCGTGTAAACTGGGCATACCAGCGTCTCATTTTCGACATCACCTTGTATAACCAATTTATTGCTGAGCAGACTGGCAAGTTAAGTGATGAACAGATTGCAGAAGTTCGCTTCCTCCGTGCACTGAACTACTATTATTTCCTTGACCTGTATCGTAGGGCTCCATTCAAGCTCACTTTCGACGATAGTCTCCCTACCGAGAAAAAGGGAAAGGATCTCTACGACTGGTTGGATAATGAGTTGACCACCATTGAGCCTCTGATGGCTGAGGTGGGCGCTTATGATAACAGTGAGAATTTCGGACGTGCCGACCGTGGCGCAGCATACGCACTTCATGCCCGCTTGGCTCTTAACTCTGAAGTTTATACCGATGGTAAGGTGAAGGACTACCAGAAGGCTATCGATTATTGCGACGAGATTATCAACAGCGGTAAATACGATCTTTGTCGTGAAGCAAAGAATGGCTATAGCGGTTATCAGCAGTTGTTTATGGGCGACAATGACTGCAACCCAGAGGCTATGAAGGAAATCATCTTCCCTATCCGTCAGGATGGTTTGAAGGCCCGTGCGTATGCAGGTACTACTTACCTCGTATCGGCATCCACTATCGCTGGTATGCCTTATGCAAGCACAGGTGACCCATGGAAATGTATGTTTGCCCGCGAAGACTTGGTTAAGAAGTTCATCCCTGACGGGAAAATTCCTATGGCTACTGTTGATGATGTCTTGAAAAATCCTACAAAAGAAGAGGTGATTGCAAAAGATAGCGAGAAGGGTATCGGCACTGCTGACGTAATCGCAAAGGCTCAAGACGATCGTGCCCTGTTGTATATGGGTGTAGGTGGCTGCGAAGAAGGCAAAGTTCGTACTATCAATCCAGGTGAGGCTATCACAGGTCCTCTGAATGGTGCATCTTTTGTAAAGTGGAGCAATCTCCATGCAGATGGTTCCACACAGCACGATCAGAACTATTCAGATACAGACTTCCCTATGTTCCGTTTGGCAGAAATCTATCTGACCCGTGCAGAGGCTAAGTACCGCCTCAATGGTAGCCAGGACGGTTTGGAAGACATCAAGAAGGTTCAGAATCGTGCCAATCGTACTGATTTGGCAACAACTGTAAATGATCAGACTCTTATCGACGAATGGTGCCGTGAGTTCTACATGGAAGGTCGTCGCCGTTCAGACTTGGTTCGCTTTGGCTTGTTCACTGGTTCTAAGTATCTCTGGAGTTACAAGGGTGGTGCAGAAAATGGCGCAGGTATTCCTGCATACTATGACGTCTATCCTATTCCAGACAATGAGATCAAAAACAATCCTAACATGCATCAGAACCCAAAATATTAATTGTTTGGAAACCAGATTTAATTAAATGAAATCAATTATGAAAAAGATATTCAAATTCATGTTGCTGCCAGCATTGGTACTCCCTTTGCTCTTTACATCCTGTGATGAAGACAGAGACAGCAACCCTACATTGGACCTGAGTCATCTTGCAGAGGGATTTGTATTGAACACTCCTGCTCTTGCAGAAAACAATACCTACGACTTCTACAATGCAAAAAACTTGGTACTGACATGCTCTCAGCCAAATTATGGTGGAGTACCTTACCCTGTGAAGTATTATGCACAGGTTTCTATCGACCCTGCATTCGTCAGCGATCCTACAGTCACTCATAAAGAGTTGGCGACATACGCAGAGAATCCAAGCAGTTTGGATTTTAATGCATACGAAGCAAACAAAGCTGTTGTATCTCTCTTCCGGGCTGCCAATCCTGAAGCAAATATTCCAGAGAAGATGTCTGTTTATATCCGCCTTCGTGCAGTCATTGGCGGTACTTTGAATCAAACCTTGGGCGAGACCTATTCAAATGTCATCACCTTGCCTTCTGTGAAGGCTACTATTCCTGACGCTAAGTTCACAGAAAACCTCTTCTTGACTGGAAGTTCTATCCAGGAGCCATGGGAGAGTTGGAAAACTATTCCTCAGGTATATGACATGGATGGCAATTACTATGGTATCATCTACGTGCCAGCTGGTGGCGAATTCAATTGGGGTACTGAGATCAATGACAAACTCGGCATCAACCAAATCAAGGAAATCAACGATGTAGCTGGTGCAGGTATCACTGCAGGTAACGACCAAAACCTCAAGGTAGCCAACGCAGGTTGGTACACTCTCCACTTCAAGGGTAAGATTTCCAAAGACAAGAAGAACATCAACTGGACACTGAATGTTTACAAAACTCAGGTTTGCCTGATTGGTGCTTGTATTGGTCAAACCGATTGGGGCTTTGCTAACGAAAATGCTCTGACACCTCCAGACGATCCAAGTGGTGATTGGGTTTCTCCTGCATTCGCTGCCGGCAGCGAACTTCGTGTTGCTGTCAAGGTCGGTGACATCGACTGGTATCGCACAGAGTTCTCTATTTACAAGGGCAACGTGTTCTGGCGTAAACATAATATTATAGACAGCTGGGCAAAGAACGTGGGTTCAGATTACTCTGTAGCTACCACCCCTGGCAAGAAGTTGTATGTCAACTTTGATACAAATAAAGCTGAAGTTAAATAATTTAAGATGAAAGCAAAATGAAAAAGAAATTTTTATATAGCTTAGCAGTCTTGGCAAGTGTTACACTTGCCAGCTGCAACGGCGACTACGATGATTGGGCTCAACCACAGCACAATCCAGAGGAAGAAGCCATCACGATTCCTGGCTTTACTGCAACACGAGTAGTTCAGGACATCGACTTTGCCAATGTGACAACAGATAGTGTCAGCACCTTCACATTGAGCGAAGCAGCCCTTCCTGAAGGTTTTACACTTGAGAATGCTCGCTTAGAGATTATGCCTCAAGGAGAAGATAATGCAATCAAGAAAACCGTTAATTCAAGCATTGAGGGTAAGTCCGCTGTTGCAGATCTTTCAGAAGTAATAGAATCTTATTATGGCAAGCGTCCTATAGCTCACTCTTTTGTTACTCATGTTTATTTAAATGCGATGAAAAATGGTGATGCTGTTCTTATTGATGCTGGTGAATTTAACCTTGCGATGACTCCAAAGGCTCCGTTCATTGACTCTGGCTACTATATGGTTGGCCTAATGACAGATTGGAAATTGGATACCAATCTCAAATTCACTCACTCAGTTAAAGACGTTTATGAAGATCCAGTATTTACCCTCGTGTTTACTACTAAAGATGCCGATCAATACTGGAAGATCATTCCACAGGGTAATGTAGATACTGGTAATATTTGGGCAGTAGAAAACAATCCTAAGGGTGTTGTTGGTGTAGAAAAAGACGGTGATGACGCAATGAGTGGTACACTTCTCACGACCACTTCAAAAGGTGAAACGGCTAAAGCTGGTAAGATTGCAAAGCCTGGTACCTATAAGATGACAATCAATATGATGGACTACACTTATTCCATCGAACAACTCGCATCAGAATATTATCTTGTTGGTAAATTACAGGGATGGTCTGACAAAGCTGAAGGCAAAACCTGTCTCATGTATGCAGAATCAGCTGTGGTTCAGAGCTATACAACTCAATGGAATAGTGATGCAAACCTGAAGATTTGGAAGGGCAGCGACTTTGGCACCTGGGACAACGCTTTTGGTACAGAGGTAGATGGTGATCAATCTGTAAAAGGTCCGTTGACTGGAAGCAATGCTATAAAATGCCCGGAACCAGGCTCATTCTATACGTTCACAGCCGACTTCTCTACCATGACCTACAAGTGGACTAAGCTTAAGGATCAGAATCCTACCGAATTCGAAAATGTTAGTCTTATCGGAGTTGGTGGCAAATGGGGGGACAATGACGACGTTGACATGACCCAGGTTACTCCTCACAACTGGTTTATCGAAACAACTCTCCCTGTAGGTGGTTTCAAGATTCGTGGTAATCATGCTTGGAATGCAGGTGGAAACTGGGGTTACACAGCAGATCAGGAGTTCACTTCTACAGGTAAGTTGTTCAACGATGGTGGCAGCTCAGATATCAAGATTGCAACTGCAGGTAAGTATCGTATCTTCTTCAACGATATTACTAACGAGTATGCTATCATTGCTGTTGCAGAATAAGCATTTATTTTATTAATACATTATAGGCGGCTCTCAATTCCGGGAGCCGCCTATTTTTTTCTTTCTCCCCATCCTTTTCAAGTATTTTTTCCCTAAAACCTTGGAAGTTACGAGGAAAAGTCGTATCTTTGCCAACGAATAGCAATATTGCGTCCACGACCTTATAAAGCGTAAGCAGATGGCAAGATTTATAGACCCACGTGTCGATTGGGCTTTCAAGCGAATCTTTGGAAGCGAGGACACGAAAGAATGTCTGATCACATTCCTCAACGGACTGTTTGAAGACGAGTTGGTAATCAAGGACGTGACGTTTGCCAAGACCGAAAAACTTGGCTTGCGCCCCGATGACCGCGGTGTGGTCTTCGATGTCTATTGCATCACAAACGAAGGCAAGCATGTCATCGTAGAGATGCAGAAGAAAGAGCAGGAATACTTTGCCGACAGGGCATTGTATTACACGGCACGTGCCATTGTGCAGCAAGGCATCCGTGGAATCTGGGACTACCACTTGGCTCCAGTCTATACGGTATGTTTCATGGACTTTGTATCGCAAAGTCCGATATTAAAGGAGTTTCGTACCGACTTGGTGCTTACCGATTTGCAGACACGCCAGCGAGTGTCCGACAGGATGCGTATTGTGTACCTCCAACTGCCATTGTTCGACAAGCATACGGAGGCAGAGTGTATGGATATATTTGATTGTTGGATTTATATAGTGAAGAATATGAACATGTTTGAACAGATGCCATTCAGCGAGAAGTATCCAGTCTTCCGCAAGTTGGCAGAGATAGGCGACCTCCGCAAGCTTTCCCGAGAGGAACTTGAGCTTTATGACGAGGACATCAAGAATATGCGTGATATATATGCCACCAGAAAGTTTGATGAAAAGAAAGGTATGGAAAAAGAAAAGCTAGCCACAGCTCGCCGCCTTCTGTCAATGGGCCTTTCTGATGAGCAAGTATCAACAGCCACCGAACTCCCACTGGAGGAAATCCAGAAATTAAAGGAATAAGTAGAGGCTAGCTGGACTTTCGCAAGTTTTGCCCCATACGCCCTGAAGGGGCAGAAGCCCCTAGCCCAGGGCATCGCCCTGGGTAATCATGGACGCAAACCTGTCGCCCTGTAAGGGCAAAAGCTTCAAAGAATCAAATATTTACGAAGCTTTTGCCCTTACAGGGCGCCTTGCTGTTTGCTATTATACCCAGGGCGATGCCCTGGGCTAGGAGCTTTTGGGCCTTCAGCCCGTTCTTGAACCGCATGCTAAACTTGAGTCAACTTATAGTTGAAAATTCAGTAACATCAACCGCCTTATTCAAGTACTTCATTCTGCAACTTCAACTACTTCATTCTGCAACATCAAGTGCTTCATTCAGCCAACGAAATTGCCTCTTCCACCCAGCGAAGTCGAATCCATCACCCAGCGAAGTCGAATCCATCACCCAGCGAAGTCGTATCTTCCACCCAGCGAAGTCGAATCCGTCACCCAGCGAAGTCGTATCCGTCACCTCAATGAAACGTATGAACTTGTGCAATGACGTGCATGATTCCATCTGCTTACTCCCAAAGCCGAATTCTTTAAAAGTTTTTTTTCTCCAAATTAATGCCACATCTGCCACCTCGCACCTTAACCCACTGATTATAAACGAATAACAGGTGGCAATAAGGGGTGTTTTTATTGTCACCTTATTGCCACCTGTTACCACGTCCCAAACCACCTGTAAACGATCTGATAAGATACTTTTTCGAAAGAGGCTCACTTGATGGGAACCAGGATGCTTCTGAAATTACGTCCCGACGTATCTGTTACTGCGTCGGGACGCATCTTTTGCTGCGTCGGGACGTAGCAAATGCTGCATCGGGACGTAATTTTCGTTGCCTCAGTTGGCAATGATTCCTCCTCTCACCAGCCATTTCGCAAAGAAGCGGTCGCTAACCAGATAGCCAGTAGGAGTCTTGCTTACCAGCTGCTTATCTACCAATGCCTTTAATGCTGTTTTCACGCTGCTCGTAGCTGGAAGATGGTGGGTGCTGATAAACTGCTGGCTCAACGGCGAAGATACCAAATGCTCACGAGCTATCGCCCCCAAAAGCATCTGCTGGTTCTCGGTTAGCCAGGCACAATAGTTCTGATAAGTCATCGCCTGCTCCTCAATCAGCTCCAGAATCACCTCATCTACCAGAGACTTCGTAATCTCGGAAGAAGCATGCTCGTAGATGCCATGCAATATCGACTGCACATACCAGGTTACACGATCAGACTGCTGATAAATATAAGAAAAGGTAGATTCATCTATCGACCTGTGCTGAGATGCCAACAAGCGATTGGCAAACTCCCGATACACCTGCTCCCCGATGCAAGGCAAAGACAACACCAGCGAACTCTGGAAGAAAGGACGGTTTGCCGACAGAAACATCTCCTGCATCATGTGCTGCTGACTGCCCGAAAACACGAAATATACATTCGGCAAAAACTGGATATAAGAACGGATCATCGCCTCAACCCCATCCTCCGGATAACTTAATATCTGCTGAAACTCATCAATGGCAATGTAGCATCGCTTTCCCGATTGCTTTAAATACTCAAAGATTCGCTTCAAACTCTCCTTCCCTTCACTCGGTTTCAAGTCTAAAGAAAAAGAAGGAATGCCTGTCAATTCATCTATCGTCAGAGTAGGACGCCAGCTGCTGAAGAATTCCTGTACCTTCCGAAGGGCTGATTGGGAAACAGTATCCAGCTTTCCGATGATTTCAGAAGCCATCAGTTGCACCATCTGTTCCAGATTCTTGGTGGCAAAGATGTCGAGATAGAAACACTTCACTTCCGCATATTGCTCCTCCATCTGATGGAATACATGATGAATTAATCCCGTCTTACCCATACGGCGTGGGGCAACCAACGTGATGTTACGTTCATTATGCAGCGAAGAAATCATTTTCTCCGTCTCTTTCTGGCGGTCGCAGAAATACTCTGCGCCCTTATAGCCATATACCACAAAAGGATTGTTCAATCTTGCCATATCTTGTTATCATTCATTATACAAACGTTCATTGCGCTTTTTACGCAACGCAAATTACGCAATAAAAAACGAGACCGCCAAATGTTTTCTAGTTTTTTAATAATAATTATCTACTAAAGCTGAATGTTATGGAGGTGGTCACAATTGCAACAAGGTATGGGGATATCTGCATTGAGGATGTCGTGAAAAATTCCTCCCGAGGGCACTCCTTTGCCATAGCGAGGGCACAAAGGTGCCGTCGTGAGGAACAAAACTCTGGTACGAGGTAGTAAAAATAGAAGGGGTGGAGATAAAAAATAGGCGGCTCCCGATATGTTCGAGAGCCGCCTATTGGATGTTATTCTTGATTCCATTCGTTGAGTCCCTTTTCGATTTCTTCAATGGAAGGAAGGTTGCTGCGAAAATCTTTCGGCAGAGCTTGACCTAATTCATAGTCGGATACACCAATTGGCTTCTGTATATCACGAAGTGCATATTCTGCTTTTATTCTGTCTTTGGTCTTGCAGAGAAGCAGGCCGATAGTCTTGTTGTCGCCTTCTCTGCAAAGCGTGTCATCTATGGCAGAGCAATAGAAGTTTAGTTTGCCGATATATTCTGGCATAAACTCAGTAGCTTTCAGTTCTATCACCATATATCTATGCATGAATGTATTATACATCAGCATGTCGATATAATAGTCATCGCCTGAGACCTCAATGTGATATTGTCTTCCCATAAAAGCAAAGCCTGCCCCCATTTCTACGAGGAATTTCTCTATGTGCTTGATAAGACCGATTTCTATGTCTCGCTCATCATATTGCTCAGTAAAGGTAAGCATGTCGAAGATGTAAGGGTCTTTTAGTAAAGACTGTACTTCTTGGGCTTCCTTTGCAGGGAGGGTTGTGGCAAAGTTATTAGCCAATGCTCCATGCTTGCCATAATAGTCCAGCTTGATGGTTTCTGTCAAGTATTCTTTAGACCAATGACTAGTTATGCATTGTATCATATACCAATATCGAGCTTTTATATCTTTTACTCGTTGGATAAGGATGATGTTGTGAGTCCAAGATAAATGCTTGATAGGTAGTTCTTTATTACTACCTTCCAATTGCGCAACCGATGGTTGCGCAATTGCATAATTATGCATTTTTACCCAAGTTAGCTCCTTGTTATACTCCTGGTAAAACTGCATCATGCACTGCATGTTTCTCACAGAGAATCCTTTCTTTTCAGGATACTCATTCTTAAGATCTACAGCTAGGCGCTGTAGAGTCTTCTTGCCCCAACCATCAGTCTCTTGGCTTTTGGTAAGCATTTCACCGATGTCCCAATTCATGTGTAGCAGTTCCTCGTTTGCTGCGTACATGGCTTTCTGTTGGGCAAAAGAAATGCGTTGCTTTATCTGCTTCAGCAATACAGGATACTTTTGAAAGTTACCTATGCTCAATTCTCCTTGCTTATGCTCTTGTTCCATGTTTTCTAAGTTTAAGAATGTTTCGTCTGCAAATATACGACTTTATTCTGAAACCCACAAGGATTTAGGGTGGAAAAGTTTTTTTGAGAAGAAAATAGGCGGCTCCCGATATGTTCGAGAACCGCCTAGTAATCTCTACTTATTCCTTCAATTTCTGGATTTCCTCCAGTGGGAGTTCTGTGGCTGTTGATACTTGCTCATCAGAAAGGCCCATTGACAGAAGGCGGCGAGCTGTGGCTATCTTTTCTTTCGCCATACCTATTTCCATCCCTTTCTTTTCATCAAACTTTCTGGTGGCATATATATCACGCATATTCTTGATGTCCTCGTCATAAAGCTCAAGTTCCTCTCGGGAGAGCTTGCGAAGGTCGCCTATCTCTGCCAATTTGCGGAAGACTGGATACTTCTCGCTGAATGGCATCTGTTCAAACATGTTCATATTCTTTCCTCCTTTTTATATTGTTTTATTCTTTGGATTCTCTTTTGGTTTCTATAGAAAATTTCAGCACTCCTAAATTTACCCCAAAAGTCAATCTGCGCATTTTTAATGGCAGCTTATCTGCGAAGACTTCGTTCATGGCAGCTTGTATCTTACCTTCTGTTGCTTTGTCTGGTAAAATACCATGCTCCTTTGCATCTTCATTCACCTTATCTATAGTTCTTGCCAACTTGCGAAGTTGAGTGAAAGTATCAATGATGGCAATGGTTGTACTGATGGCTAAATCACCTTTCAGAATAGTGGCAAGCATATAAAGTCCTTGCTCGGTAAAAGCATGTGGAGCAACAGTGGAATGCTTGAGTTTATTGAACCGGTGGAAATTTTCCACCAGTTCCTGTTTCTCGCTGCTATTCAGTTCAATAATATAACCAGGGGGAAACTTTTTGGGGTTATTTTTAACCGCTTTGTTTATATCTCTGGTTTCTACTCCATACAATTCCGCAACATCTCTGTCAAGGATAACTTGCGTATCCCTGATGATAATGATTTTACTTTCTGTTTTTACAATATCTTCTTGATGTCCCATAATTTCTTTTTTTTAAAGCTATTCGGGGACAAAGATACGACTTTTCCTCGTAACTTCCAAGGTTTTAGGGAAAAAATACTTGAAAAGGGGGAGGAGAAAAAGAAAATAGGCGACTCCCGAAATTGAGAGCCGCCTATTGAATGTTATTCTTTAATCTTCTAATAATCTCCAAATGTTTAGGGGGATATTATTCTTCCTTGTTTTTTAGCAAGTCCATCATTTTCTTCATATCAGGCAAAGCCTTGCGTAACCTTTCAGGCATGTCATCCAACGTCTTGTAGGTAGCAACTCCCATCGGCTTGCTGTAGTCTCGAACAGCATATTCTGCATAAGAGTAGTTTGCTGATTGGCAAAGAATGATTCCAATAGACGGATTCTCGTGTGGCTTACGCACCTTGTCGTCGAGAATTTGGAGATAGCCAAAAAGTTGCCCAAGATAAGAGGTCTTAAACTCGCCAAGTTTTAGCTCTATGCAAACCATAGCGTTCAATTCTCGATTGAAAAACAGCAGGTCTGGGAATTGTTCAACACCATAGATTTCCAAATGGTATTGGTTGCCGATGAAAGCAAAGTCTCTGCCAAAGGTCATGATGAAATTCTTGATGTTCTGAACGATGCTTTGTTCTACAACTCGTTCGTCGACATCTATTTTTTCGCGTTCCCCAATCTCTTCTACATTGATAAAGTCAAGTAGATATTCATCCTTGAACATTTCTACTGCACGTCGAGCTTCCCTAGGATTGTTGATGGTCCTGGTAAAATTGTTAGGCATGCGTCCTTGGCTATGGTAAGCATCCTCTTTTATAAGTTGGCGGAGCTTCTTTACGGAAAGATGTTCCTCTACAGTGCGGTGAATATAATAAAAGCGTGCCGAAGTTTCTTTTGGTCCACTAATGATGGCAGAGTGGTGTGTGAATGGTACTTTAAAGAAGTCCTCAACAGGAAAATCTGGAATATTAGAAATAGATAAAGTATGGAATATATCTATCTGATTTTCACTATTTTGTAATTCAGCGGTTGCAACCGCTGAATTCTCAAAGCACAATTCGGCGGTTGCAACCGCCGAATTGCTGTCAAGCATATTCCATGCTTCATAAAAACGTCTCATATCCTTCATTTGAGTTTCCGAGAATCCTCGAAGACCAGGTAGTTCCTTACGAAGTTGTTCGCTGATGGCTGCTAATGCACCCTCGCCCCATACTCCTTTGCGGGTATGTTGTGAAAGATATTTTCCGATGGCAAAATATAAAGCAAGTTGTATGCGGTTCACACCTTTGGCTGCTTCATATTGTCCTTGAAGTATGGCTGTCTTTATAGCGTTGACAGCATTGTTATATTGTATCAAACTATCCATAGAGTAATGTTTTAATTTGGTCTTCTAACAGAAGGCATACGGATTTTGGGACAAAGAAAATGCAAACGAGCGCAAAGAAAGCTTGCTTTCAATTTGCCGAGTGCAGCTTTTCTTCTGCAAAGATACGACTTTTCCTCGTAACTTCCAAGGATTTAGGGGAAAAATACTTGAAAAGGATGGGGAGAAAGAAAAAAATAGGCGGCTCCCGGAATTGAGAGCCGCCTATTAATTTTAAGTTTATTTGATGAAGCAAATGCTTACTTCTTTGTCTTTGTCATCACACATTTAGCAAAGCCTTCAGCCCAAGCATAAAGCTTGATGTCGTAAGTACCTGCTTCTACAGTGATGTTTCCACCATTCTTTGTTGTGAGGTTATCTAACTCTCCACCCCAACTGATGGCCCAATCGTCGTTGGCGCGGAACTTGATTTCACCAGCACTCAATGTGATGTTCTTAACTTCCCAGTAGCCATTAACTTCCTTGGTATCTTTATTGTAAGGAACGTAAGTCATATCTACGTCTGACTCCCAACCATTAGGTGATGCGCTACCAATGATTCCAATAGATGTAATAGGAGTCAGTTCGTATTTCTTCTCAGACAAATCAACATCTACCTGATAGTAACCTGCAGGTTCTGTAATAGTGATGTTGGCTGCATCTGGAGCAGTATTGAAGTCTGCGCCATAGTTGGTGCCCTTCCACTCTGGCTGAGTACAGAACTTGAAACCATTCTGGTTCAGGTACATGTAACCAGTGAATTTTACACCATCTTCACCTGCGAGATAGTCATTTGTTGCCCAGCCATTAGCATCGCCTGCCATATAGAGGATAGGCTTGCCTACAGAGTAAGACAGGTTGTTCATGTCGAGAGTTACAATCCATGTACCAGTACCTACGATAACCATGGTCTGTGGTGTACCCCAGCTGTCGCCAGTATAATAGATTGTACCAGAAGCATCTTCGCTACCGTCTTTCTCGCAACCCAAGACACCTGTGTTGATAACATCCCAGTTGCCGGTTTCATCCCACTTGCTACCTTCGTAGAACTTAAAATAGTTCTTATCTTTCTCTGTGGTGACCTTGAGCTGGTAAACACCATCAGACACTTTGTTCATCCATACAGGTTTTGTTGGCTTCCATCCATTGCCATTAACTTCACCGAGCATGTAGTAACCTTTCTCATCAATAGCAGGAGTTGGGGATGGCTTAAGTTTGGCTGTAGTCGTACCTACAGTATTGATGGCAACGGCATCACCTGATGCCAAGTTGACAGAAACCTTAGACTCAACGTTGATGTCACGAGCAACGCTTGCGCGTGATTTGTTCTGGCTGCAGAGAATCTTCTCCAATTCTGTTGCGTCTACCTGAATGCTGTTACCGTTGATTTCGCCTTTAATGGCTTCGCCATTTACTTTCAAGTCTTTGAGTGTGAAACCTGTAACATCTGCATCTGATGAATTGACTGTGACGAGATTGATAATACCGTCATCGTCTGGCAAGCTACTTTCAGCTTCAGTACCTGCTGCGAAAGTAATTCCGTATTTGGCAGCTGAGGCCTCCTGTGGATTGGTCTGAGGATTAGCCCAATCATCGTAGTCGCCGTTGCAGCTGGCAAGTGTAACACTTGCCAAGACTGCTAAGCTATATAATAATGTTTTTTTCATTGTGCTTTGGTCTTAATTATTTAACTTCTGCTGTGTAATTATCAAAGTCGATATACAACTTCTGTCCAACTTGGGTTGTTACAGAGTAATCTGCGCCCTCAGTCTCAGCCCAGCTGTTTACGATATCATATCTACGCCAGAAGACGTTGCCCTTGTAAAGAGTGAACTCTGTACGATACCAATCTAATTTGCCTACCTTGACAGCTGCGCGAAGCTCTGCGCTGGCAGTGAATGCTGGAGAAACCCATTTGCCATTCTTATCTGCTGGAGCTGTCAGAGCATAAGCGTCATCAAATGCCCAAGTACCAGACATCTCGACACTACCACCTAAGATGTAAACCTTTGTTGGGTAAACAGTCAGTGTCCAATCGATGTTCTTCTTGTCTTCGGTAATCTTACCCTTGAAGTGGAGAGTGTACCAACCTGCGTTTGCTACCTTGATTCTATGCTCTTCACCTTCTGAGATACCGGCGTTGGCCTCATCGTTGATTTCCTTGATACGGTTGTAACCGCGGTCGTCATTGTTCTCGGTACCCCACTTGAACTCACCACCAGCTGGCAAGTAGATTATACCATAGTAGTTACCTTCCAAACCAAAGACCTTAGGAATTGGTTTCCAACTCTTCCATGGATCCTGGATAGAACTACCAATCAAGTAGAGGTTGTCAGTGAACTTAGCATCAGGAGCCTCATAAGTAGCCTTCACAGAACGCAAGGTGATGGTATTTGAGAATGTCTCGCCCAAACTTGTATCAGTAGCGTCTCCAATCACAGCACGCAAGCGAATGTAAACAGGCATTTCTGCAGGAACACTTGTATCTGGATTTGCAGCCTGGAAGAGAGCTACTATAGCGTTGTTTATTTCAGTTGCATTAACTTGCATATCGGCAGTTCTATAGAATGTCGCTAACTCTGTGTGAGTTGCAGTACCATCGCTGACGAATGCTGGATCGATAGATACCTGTACGTAATATCTCATAGAGTAAGGTACTCCACCATAGTTTGGCTGAGAACATGTCAATCTTAAACTTTTTGCACTGATGAGATCGTAAGTATTGTTTTCTGCTACGGCAGGAGTGTTCAATACAAATCCATCTGCAACATGACTCAAGTCCAATGTAGGGTTGCTGTCTCTGTCATCATCGCATGATGTAAAGAGCAAAGGGAGTACCAATGCTGGCAACAGCATGAATTTGAATATCTTTTTCATAATTCTTTCTTTTTTTATTTAATCTGTTAACCTAACAATTAGTATTTTGGGTTCTGTGTCATGTTAGGGTTGTTCTTAGTCTCATTACCTGGGATAGGGTAGATATCGAAATGCGATTCAATACCTGCACCATTAGGTACACCACCCTTGAAACTCCAGAGATACGCTGAACCACTGAACAAGCCAAAACGAACCAAGTCTGAACGACGGCGGCCTTCCAAATAGAACTCACGGCACCATTCGTCAATAAGGGTCTGATTATCTACTGATGTAGCTTCTGTCCCACGGTGAGCACGGTCCTGAACTAACTTGATGTCAGCCAAACCTTCCTGACTGCCGTTGAGACGGAACTTAGCTTCTGCTCGGGTCAGATAGATTTCTGCCAGGCGGAACAATGGGATGTCGGTGTCTGAAAAGTTCTGGTCATGCTGTGCTGTACCATCTGCGTGGAAATTGCTCCACTTTACGATAGCCGCACCGTTCAGAGGGTCTGTGATAGCATCACCTGGATTGAGTGTACGAACTTTTCCACTTTCGCAGCCACCTACACCCATGTATAACAAAGCTCGGTCGTCTTTTGCCTTTGCTATAACAGCGTCTGTGCCGATGCCTTTCTCATTATCTTTTGCGATAATCTGATCCTTTGTTGCATTAGGTAAAACATCATCTGTAGTTGCCATAGGAATTTTCCCGTCAGGGAAGAACTTCTTAACCAAGTCTTCGCGTGCAAAGATACATTTCCAAGGGTCAGCGGTACTTGCTGATGGCATGCCAGCTTTGGTGCAGGCTGCTACGAGATAAGTAGAACCGCCATACTGGCGAGTCTTCAAACCATCCTGACGAACAGCAAAGATGATTTCCTTCATAGCCTCTGGATTGCAATCATTGTCGCCCATGAACAACTGCTGGTAACCGCTGTAGCCATTCTTTGCTTCGCGAGAAAGGTCATATTTGCCGCTATTGATAATCTTGTCGCAATAATCGATAGCCTTCTGGTAGTCCTTAACCTGACCATCTGTATAAACAGCTGAGTTAAGTGCCAAACGAGCATGGAGGGCATAAGCTGCACCACGGTCGGCACGTCCGAAATTCTCACTGTTATTATAAGCACCCACCTCTGCCATCATAGGCTCGATGGTAGTCAACTCGTTGTCAAGCCACTCGTAGAGATCCTTGCCGCTTTTCTCAATAGGGAGATTGCTGTCGAAGGTTTCCTTGAAAGGAGCCTTGCGATACAGGTCGAGGAAATAATAGTAGTTCAGTGCACGGAGGAAGCGGACTTCTGCAATCTTATCTTCGCTCATCTTACCTGTCTGCTCGGAAATAAACTGGTTGTACAGGGTGATGTCGAAAATTAATCGCTGGTATGCCCAGTTTACTCGTGCATTACTCTTATCCCAGTTCATGTTGGTAATAGCGGCAATACCTTCATTGTCTTGCCATGCCCACAAAATTTCGTCTGTCATTAATTCTTGCAAGTTGAAGACGGTACGGATAAATCCGCTCTCACCCTCGTCTCCACTCAAGTCTGCTGAACCAGCAGGACCTTTCTGACCTGTAAGACCGAGGGTTGCATACTGTTTAGCCAAGAGGCCCTCCGCAGTATATGTTGGGGAAGACTGTGGATCAATGGACTTGATATTCAGTTCGTCTGCGCATGAGACAAAGCCCATGCACAACATACTTGCCATTGCAGTCGTTATAAATAGTTTTTTCATAATTGTCTCCTTTTTTATTTTTAGATGTTAAGATTCAAACCAAGCTGGAAGCTTATTGGACGTGGGTAAGGATTACTGTCGATACCACTGCTTACCTCAGGGTCAATACCCTTATACTTGGAAATGATGAATGGGTTCTGAACTGTGAAGAAAATTCGACCACTGCAAATCTTCTCAGCACCAGCCTTAATCAATGCAGGGAAGCTATATCCCAATGTCATGTTTGTACACTTCAAGTAAGAAGCATTGCGTACGAAGTAGTCACTGGTGTTGGTTGCTTTTGAGGTTTTACCCCAGAAACCAAGATCAACAGCTTCTGCTGTAGTATTTCTGAAGATGTTGTCTTTATTGAGGTCGGCTAAAACTGCCTTCTCGTTCAAGAAATCGTAGTAAACATAGTTGCCGATAGAGGCATGGAATGCTGCACTGAAGTCCCAGTTCTTATAGATGAACTTGGTGGTGAGACCCATGATTACGTCAGGAGCTGGGCTCTTGTAGCAATAGCGGTCGTCATCATCGATTGTACCATTTCCGTCGCGGTCAACATACAGACCCTCGATAGGTTTGCCGTTTTCATCATAAACCTGCTGGAAAACATAGAATGATTTGATAGGCTGGCCTACCTTGTTTACCTGAATCTTGGTGTTGTTACCACGAGATACTTTATCTCCAGTCCATACCCAGTCTTGCAAACCTGCATCCAATTGTGTGATTTCGTTGTGGTTCCATCCTACGTTGTAGGTTACATCCCATATGAAGTCCTTTGTAACAATAGGCTTGACATCGAATGCCAATTCAACACCATAGTTTTCCAAAGAACCAATATTCTTCAGAAGCTGGTCGCCAAAGTTAGTACCACCGGCGATGGCAATTGTTGACAGAAGGTCGGTAGTCTTACGATAGTAACCATCCACATTCATACCGAAACGACCATTGAGAGCGGTGAAGTCTAAACCAGCATTGTAGGTTGTTGTCTTTTCCCAAGTCAATTCAGGATTGTATGCTGATGGACGCATGGTTATATAATATTTGTCACCAAATGGATACTGTGCATAAGTATCGCTGACTGTATATACAGGAGTATAGTAGAAGTCTGGAATACCATTCTGCTGACCAGTCATACCCCAACCCAAGCGGAGCTTCAACTCATCAAGCCATTTTGCGTCCTTCAAGAAAGGTTCGTTGTTAATCTTCCAAGCAAAGGCTGCAGCAGGGAAGTAACCCCACTTCTTGCCTTTTTTGAAACGAGAAGAACCATCGGCACGGAATGTTGCTGTAAGCAAATAGCGATCTAACAAGTTGTAATTAAAACGTCCGAAGTAAGACACCAATGAGTTGTGAGCCTTCCACATGGTGTTCTTCTGATACGTTGGACTATATATATAGTTCATTTTACCATCTGCTTCAACGAACTGAGGATTGTTGTCTCTCAAGTACTCATCAATACCACTTCCGTAGTTATAGCCTGTTCTGTGGTAGTGGCTCTGCTCTGCACCTGCCATGATGTCGATATCATGAACACCGAACTTGTGTGCATATTCAGCAAAAGCTTTTCCTTCGATGCTATATTTGTATTGATGGTCAGTGCCATAATATCCAAAATAGTTGTTAGAGAAGGAATACTTGGAAATGTCTTCATTCTGCTTACCATCTGTATACTGGGCACCGATGGCAGCATGCAAATGCAAGTCTTCGAAGCCATGAATCTTGTAGTCTACCTCAAGGTTTCCTGAAATATCATTAGACTTTGCTATACACTTGTAGTTGTCGAGAACTGCAACTGGGTTCTGTGTAACTTGAGAGGCAGCCATCTTCTTCCAATCAGGATCGCTAATCTGGTCGCTCTTGTTCTGCAAGTACTGGAAATATCCACCAACGTATTTGTAGTCTTCACCATTTCCATATACAGGCTGTGTAGGATCCATTGACAATGCATTACCGATAGCATCACCAACTTTTGCATAGCGGTCCTTCTCGAACATATACTTTGCTGTGAAGTTGAAGTTCAAGTGCTTATCGAGGAAAGAAGGAGCAACATTGACAGATGTATTGAAACGCTTCATCCATGTTGTCTTGACAATACCATTGTTGTCTTCGAAACCTAAGCTGACGCGATAAGGCATATTCTTCAGACCACCCTGAATACTAATGTTGTGATTAGTAGAAACAGAGGTGCGGAAAATCTCATTCTGCCAGTCTGTATCGTAACTGCCTAATGTGCTTGTGTCGATACCAAGAGAGGTAAGAGCCTGCTTGTACTCGCTGGCATTCATCACATCATATTTCTTCTGGATGGTTGACAGTGTTACGTTGCCATTATAAGTAACAGAAGGCTTCTGACCAGAACGTCCCTTCTTGGTTGTAATGATGATGACACCATTAGAAGCACGGGAACCGTAAATTGCTGTAGCAGACGCATCTTTCAATACAGTGAAGCTCTCGATATCGTTAGGGTTAATCATGGCTAAGACGTTACTCATACCCTTGTTGGTATTGTTGTCAATAGCCAAACCATCGATTACGTAGAGAGGGTCATTAGAAGCACTCAGAGAAGCACCACCACGGATACGAATCTGTGCACCGGTACCAGGCTGACCGCCACCAGTCTGTACATCTACACCGGCAATCTTACCTACCAACATATCAGAGGCACTGCTTGTGATACCCTTTGACATCTCATCTGGCTTGATAGC